>Ga0325401_1005094_pt1 | contig 12503 bp, 4 predicted proteins | sample PopdelMetagenome_FD_205666 | JGI IMG/M metagenome (GOLD analysis project Ga0325401, IMG submission 205666) | Populus deltoides microbial communities from Bellville, Georgia, United States - Xylem-PdKOR-R2 | ecosystem: Host-associated > Plants > Phyllosphere > Stem > Wood/Secondary xylem | place...
TCAAGAAAAAAACAAATTATAGATGTGTTTGATAATCATTGAATGATATTTTCGTAAAAATACTTTTTTTTTTATTAAAAATGTATGTTTATAATTTTTTTAGATTTTATTTTATTTTTAATATCTAGTTATCAAAATTATTAAAAAAAATACCTAAAAATATTAATGATGTGATTTTTTTCAAGCAAAAAACAATATAAAAATATTTTGAAAAATAACTTAAATGCAAAAACAAAAACTTAAGTATGTGTCTGCTATTGTAGTGGTTTTTGTGATTGTGTTTTAAAAATAGATTTTATTTGGAAATGCAATTGAAACGAGTTTTTCACTATAGAACTACTCGAAATTACTTGAAGTTTTTTTTTGTTTAAGTTTTTAAAAAATTAATACAAGTTAACTCTTCCATAATTGAGACTTGATAATGTATATATAATATTCTAGTTAGTTGCTGTTACATAGAATAACCTGTGATAATTCAAATTCAAATGGTGCTTTTAATTACAAATTTTATATATATATATATATATATATATATATATATATATATATATTCCAAATTCTTATGTTATAATTGCACCCTGGTTAAAAGTTAAAATGTTAAAGGATAGAATATTTCAAATGAGAGAAGTACTCAAGATAATTCCAGCAGCTATGGTTTGCAGGGGTATGGTCTCCTTCAAAATCCATGCCCTACTGGGCCTCAGAATGAGTGACCGTGTTCTACCTTTTTAGATACTGATGGGACAAGCCGACCCTATTTGCTTGCTTTTGATACGCACTGCTCCTTGAAAGGGAAAAAAATACAACAAAAAAATAGAAGAAGAAGAAGAAGAAGAGAAAAGACGAAGAAGAAAATGTTTGGCTGTGTGACCCGCATAGTAGCAGGGCCCAAAATGTGCACCATTTCAAATACATGCAATATCTTATAATTCTTAAGAAGCAATATTTTGCTGTATGAAAACTTGGGTTCATCATGACAATCCATGGTAATACCAGTGGTATTTTCTTGTTTTTGATGAAGGCTTTATGACAATTTTTGTCACACAATAATACGAGTCTTGCATATAACGATGGGTCTCTGGGATATATTTAGTATTAATCTTATTTTCGGATTTTAAATTTATGATGAATTTTCTGTTGGGGTGTTGATGGGAGATGAAGATTATTGTCTTGTTACTTTACGACCTTACTAGATTAAAAAAAAAAACCCAAAAATAAAAAAAAGGACCTGTACCAATTCAACTTGATCAAGTATTCGGCGGCATGCATGTTATTTGTATGAATAATTTACGTCTTCGGGATGAATGTGTAAGAGAATGGGAGCTGCAATGAAAATTAGGACGAGGATGCAGCGATGCAGTTGCAGTAAATGGGATCACAGAAATACACTGACACGGCGTTGATTAAGACGGCCTGTCCAATTTTGTGCACCGTTTCAACTTTCAAGAGTAACATTGCCAGATGCCTGTTACCGTGAAACAGTTTTATCAGTGTTAGCCTCAACAAGAACGCAAAATAAGCTCCATATCCCGTGTAAATACGAAACTTGTATGCATGACACATGCTCAGATCCAATAATGGAGTATATCACAGTAGGCAACAAAGCAAAGCGTTGAAGATAACATGGCAATATGCAGTTAAATAGATTTGCAAGGCAGGATAAAGAAGAGAGACTGGCACCACAAGCTGATGGAATAGATCCTAGACAGCTAGGCAAAGGCTGTGATAAGTATAAGAGAAGAGAGTCGAACAGTCTTCTACAGATGACAACTAGACTTGCAGAACATTTCAGATGGCAAGTTTCATGTTGCTTCACGGGGTTATTTTATTTAAAAAAATGCAAAACAGGGATGAAAGGTATCTATTCAGTTTCAAATAGTTTGAACACATATTTGTATTCAATTGCAACCACTATATTCTGTCTATTCAGGGGATCATAAATCAAGCAGAGAGAGCACATTTCCATAGAGGACATCACGATAAACTGTATTTTGGTTGCGGGACATGAGAAAGAGTATTGTTTCACACAGATAAGGACTTCTAGATAGCAGTTCCTGGAATTCTGTTCGTGAGACACGACTATATATGTGAGCATCTCTGAATTTGTATTGTCTAGTTATATAAATACAGCGTACTTGATCATTCATGGTGTCCATAAAAAGCAAAACGATTATTACACATTATAACCAGATGCTAATTTATTGACAAAAGTACACAACAACCTCACAGTCGTGTATATCTATCATGTAAATAATGGGAAGTTTTGCACAGATTTCTACATGACTGTTGAACAAAGATAGACACGAGTTGTGTCCTCACAAGACATGTCAAATTTAATAGAAGTGCCCCCCAGGAAATTAGATATAACTGAAATTCCTCAGATTAAACTAAAATACCACATATTGAGTAGGGAAATAAAGCATAGCTGATAGTAAGTGCTACCTCAGTCTCAAATCTCCCATTGATCATCTCCACAGCATCTTTGAGCATAGATACATCAACATCCCCGTTTGGTAGTGGTACAACCATTTTATCTGGCATTACACGGGTAAAGGATGACTTTGTTTGAGATGTATAACGTAGCACCTCATCTAGTTCCTCAAGAGTCCTTGTATCGACCTTTAGGAAAAAAAAATCAAGACTAACAAGATTCAGCAAGGCATGCACGCACAAAAAGTTTTGCAGATTAATTTCCACCCCACTATCAAACTATTTCTGATCCTTTAAAATCTGCTAGAAAAATTTAAAATGTGAAAAAACTACCTCAACCTCCATATGAAGGTTTCATTGCTCTAAATACCGATCAACAGATTTGATGGGGTTTATGATACCTCCAGCTATTGACATATGATTATCTCTTTTCGTAACCATATCAAATAAACCCATTCTGTGATTCCGACCTCCACCAATTAGCACCTAAAACAAGAGAATGCTACAATTCAAGAAAAATCTATACACAAAGCCAATGGAAAGATTATTGCTATGGAGCACAAGCGAGGAAGTGAACCATACCGCCCACTTATCAACCAAATGTAAACCTGGAGCAGTTTTTCGTGTATCTAAAATGCACGGCTGGGTGTGCAGCGTCAACCATTGTCTGCAAGATACATGAACAATATAAGCACTTTTGCACAAGGCAACAAACATAATGAGCCAATTTTCCAGGTCTGCAAGATTGAAATTCAATTAACTGCATAAGCAAAACCCACTTTGGATTTCATATGAAATTCACTGGTTAAAAGAATCACGACTTGTTCATGTGTGCTGGCTTGATAAGTTGGTAAATCCATTGTCATGGTGTTGGGAGATCTAGTATCAAATCCCACATATAATTCAAGGAGAAAGATTAAGGGAAAGGGGAATAGTTACCCCCTGTTCTGTAACCCAGCCACGGGACCAAAAACACTTCATTTGATCTACATTGAAATCCATTACAATATGTTACCAACCATGTTCAGATGTTCTATTCATACATCCATCTGAAACAGCACGTGGTCATGTTAACAAAATATAACCTGTAATTTGAAACATGCAGCAGTAACAGCATGAGTAGAGTGATTCTTACTACAAAATCATTTGTTTGAGAGTTTTTGGGCCGCTTGCATTGATCATCACTGTCCTTTTACACTTCTAACCCATGACACTTGGATTTAGACAGGCTGCAAAACATTTTGATGATTTCCATCTCTTGTTACGTACTCTAATATAGCCACAAATCCTTATTAAATTAAAGATGATGATGCAAGTAACTACACTAAATTACTTGATTCTATTTCCAAATTCTATGAAATAAAGAAACCTTAGTCAGAGATGCTATTCCGCTCATCTGCTACATAAATTTAGCACTACTCCTTCAGCAACAACAATGTTGTGTGCCCGTCCTGCATTAAAAGAGAAACAAGAATATGATAAAAACTCGTCAACGAGCACTTCAAATACCACGAAGTAACTTTTCTTAATTTCCAGTGGTTCACCAGAGACTTTCCAAACTGCAGTCCTTTCCGAACACAATCTCCATCTTTTCGAGACCACTCCACCTAATGTAAGGTCTATGTCAAAAATGATCAACGGTGCAAACCACACCAATAAAAGAAACACAGAGTGATTGCATCGATACCTTTAGCGAGGGATCAACCTCATGAAATATCATCTCTGCGAGTGAAATTCCAGCAATGATGCCATCCTCCTTTGCCAAGAAATGGGCTTCAACTTCCATGTCAAAAGGAACAGTAGCCAAACAAGTCACATCTCCTGCATTAAACCACAAATGTTGCTTCAGAAGTATCTTTATACAAGGAATCGAGGACCCATCTTTAGGAGTTTCTCAACAACATAACATAAATGTCAAAACTAAATGGATCAGAACGAACGAACTGAGGATTCAACTAAGCAAACGAGACAGACATTCTAGAACACACACAACATCGAACTCATTCAAAAAAACTTTCTGTGAGGAGAACAAAGGTCGACTAAAAAAATGAAAATTTAAAAAGGGATGAATCAAAACCTCGATCCCCGGCATCTTCAGCCAGGGCTAGCTTGATAACACCCTTCAAGTCATATGTAGGATGTGAAGGAGGTTTTATTATCATCGACTCAAACGATATTCCAGGATTACTGGTTTCAGTTACGGACATTTTAACAATCCGCCTGAGACAATCCAGGCTACTTAAAATAAATAAAACAATGTTCAGTACAACCACCATAATAAATAAATAAATGTGCCTTTTCTTTGAATAAAACAACAAAAGAAACCTTGAAGTTGGACATAACTGATGTAAAATTAATGAAGAACTAAAAATGATCCGAGACATTAATTGTGTATTTGCCTGAAGCACTTCAAAGTAACATGCACATCAACCCTCCACCAATGCAGCATCAATTGGGTTAAGAAGCAAAATTCATCTCCACAAGAACACTTATTGTGTTTTTTCAAAACCAATATTTTCTCTCTCTCTCTCACACTCTCTCTATTTCCATTTCTGAATTATTTTTAAAAACCCAATTGAAGGTTACAACTCTGGTCCAATTTTGTGTCTGTGATGGGCTTAACTTTCGGCGCTTATCAAAAACATATCCAGTTTCCACTTCGTGAACCCCTCGTCATCGTCGTGTTTTAAACTTTGGCTCTTATTTTCCCAAAAAATAAAAAAGATTGATTGATAAATACATGAGAAGTCTTCATCCTTCACATTCTTGCACATTTGAAAAGATAAAATCTTGCAGTTTAATAATATGGTTATGGTTGCATATAATCAAGTAATTATATCATCAAAACATGAGTACTGGAGTCATTAACAAATCAATATAGGGTTTAGTTACTGTGTCCTAGTAAATATGGGCCTGTATCCTTAATAAGCCCATATAATAAGTTGCAAATACTTTCAGTCCACGATGAGCGGTGGTGGCTTCAATAGAAGATTCGAAGGCGTTTCTTCGATAACCAAGGCAACCGACCATGCTGAATGAAGAAAATCACTCATTCAAAAGTACCAAATTAATCATAAGCTAATTGAAGTGGGCAGGGAATTGATGAGAAGTTGAGAACCATTCACACGAGAGACACAGGAGGTTCATGGTATTAGGTTCTCATGCTATTACGAAAACGCTTGAATTTTTACTTAAAAATATATTAAAATAATAATTTGAAAACAAAAAAAAACAAAAACATTTCAGGCTGTATAAAGATAATCATGCTCTTTAATCACGTTGAGGAGAATATTGAAATTAAGGGATCCAGACACTCATGTAGCAAAACACACCATATTATAAATATATTCAATTTCAACTCTCTCTCTTGAAAACAGAAACCAGGGTGGAAAACTAACTTTGAAGAGCACTCCTGTAACCATAGCACGCTGTATAAAATGAAAGCTACGGAATATCAGAATCAACTATTCCCTTGTTTCTAAAATGGCTGCTAGTGCTTTGGTTTCGACTCATGACTTTCACTCGGCAAGTTAATATTCAAAGATGCAAATTATATAGCCCACTCTTCCCTTCATTTCTTCACTTTTAAATTAATTAACTTTCCAACCATCCCTTTTAGTCCAACAAAAACGGCATTCTAATTCACCCGCTATCTCTTCCTCTCCAAATCTCTCTCTATTTTACATTCTGTACGCTTTCAATTTATAAGACACCAAGAGTAACTAAACAGAGAGCAATTGAGCAAGAACAGAGAAAAAAGGTGATCATGTCTTCTTTGCGGGCGGGCGTGAGATTTGTTTTTCTTCTCTTCGTTATTGTCCTGGCAATATTGGTCTCCACAGGAAGATGCACAAGATCGGTTAGGGATGCAGGTTATTATTACATGCTTGATAACCGGCTTGCGCGAGGTCCAGTGCCGCCTTCAGGACCTTCTCCATGCCATCACAGCCTTGATCCTTACAGTCGGAGTGAATCATCTGATGCGGATGATTATGTTATGTGCCCGTAATTACTCTTATTTTTAGTGATTTTTCTCAAAGAATGTTGGAGTCCTTTTTGTTTGGTTCCATTCGTTTGTTCATGAAGATAATTACGAAGTTTTACAATTACTTGTTAGAGTTCGAGATGAGATGATTCAACATTGAAAATGATGTCTGCCAAAATACAGAGTTTACATTTTTCAAGCCTCCTCGTTTAAAATGATGTCTGCCAAAATACGATTCATTCTGATCTCTCCCCCTTATTCATTGTTACGATGAGAGGGTTTTAATCCTGTCATGAGTTCATTGTTCAATGACAACTAGAGTTGATTTAAGATGAATGGGAAATTGAACAAAATTATAAACGGGCCTTTAAAATTACTTAATAAATATTTTATTATTATTTTTTTTTATGTATGTCTAATGAGTCAAGCCTCAATCAATCTTAATTTTGTACTTGCTATTAAATAATATTTATGTAATTTTATTTATTGAAGATAGAATAATACTTTCAATTTAACCTATATATATTTTACTTGTATTTAAGTTAAAACTAAACACTCATAATATACAGATTATTCAGAATTATAACCTCTCTTTTATGTTTGATCTTAATTATTGTAATACTTGGATATTTTATTATTTAAGTGAAGGCAATCTTCATTTCATAAATAATAATTCACAAATATATCTTATTTATTTTTAGATACTTTTATTAAATAGAGACTTTGAGCCATTGCCAAAGGGATCGTTAAACTCAGTCTCGGCTCTTATGACAACATCAACATACCGTTATTTTTTTATTATTATTAATATGAATGTTTGAGCAGCTTACGTACACCTCAACTAATCCTACAGGTCTTGATGTTAATGATCATGTAAGTTTTAAGTGATCCTGAGATTTATAGGACTCGAACTGATAATCTCTAAAAAGCAAACCTAAAACTTGACCAATTAAACTACACCTCTTCAAATTACATTCCATTATTCTTGTTTATACCTGCAATGGTAATATAGTTTTTCTTACTTGGAAGTTGAACTGACCACGGTATTGCTGTTGCTCTTCATTTCATGACATTAATTAGCACCAACTAGATGTCCCTCAGCTTATTGAAATTGTATGCTCCCTGCCAATAATTAAGCTGGGAAAACATGGGATCTTTCTAGTTTTTATGTACATAGGAGGCAAGGATCCAGCAAACACATATACAGGTTCTATAACTTTTGTCTCTAGATTGATGATTTATAGCAACCTTAAAGATCTAGTTTGTTAGTTGCCCGATCATAGAAAAGCAGACGGTAAATTTCGTTAACATGAACGGGTCACCCCTGCATGTAAATGAGAGAACCTGACAATCGAGTTAGGTAGGTGCTTGGGCATGAGTTGAAATTGGGTATTCTCTTGTTTTAAGTTCTACTATTTAACTCTAATTTGATTAAGGTGGGTTACAGATTGATCCGCGAATTCCAAGTTTCTAGCCTCTCTTCGTAATAAGGTAAACTAGGGATTTTTGGGTAAATTGACGACCCAGCCCCCTCTCTCTGGAAAACTCACAAATCTTTCTAAATTTTATTCGACATCAAAATAAAAAGTAATTTATCATAAATCTCACAAGAACACTTTAAACATATAGAATGACGAGGGATATTTGGGTATTGGGTTTTGGTTGGGGTATAAAAATTCAGCTACTAGATTTTAAACATTTAATTGGATGTTATATTTTATAACTGTAACATGTAGTGAAGTTGTCGTTAAAAACCTCAATATATAATAAAATTATGGTTCTGAAAAATAATATTTAATTAATATAATGTTTTATAAACATGATGTTTGTCATAATTCAATTTTTGACCATTTTATTTTAATTATTTTTATTTACTGAAAATGATAAAAAATTGATGAAAAAAATAATGATAATGAAAAAAAACAAGTAAAATGAAATAAATGAAGACTGAATTAAAATCTGGGTTAAGGATAGCAAGATTGGAAGTTTTGGGGTTTAATTAAACTTTGGAATTAATCTAATTAAGCTTGGAATTAATTTAATCCAATTAAGGGTTTAATTGGAGAATTGATAAGTTTTTTACTTAATTGGACTTTGAATTTAATTAAATTAATGAAATCAGGGATTTAATTGAAGCAATATCAAAGTTTGGGATTTAATTGGGGTCCAAATTGCAAAAATTCAAATCCAAGGACTAGCTTGAAAATGACGCGGAAATGAAAGGATCCAATTACATTTTAAACAGGGGCTTGATTGCACAATTACAAGAATTCCAAGGACCAAATGGAAAGCAGCCTTTAGAATTGGAAAACAGAGTCGTTTTGCAAGCGACCGTTTGCTCGTCTTCTTCCTCTGCAACGGCTCCGCCATTAAAGGCAGAGATGTTTCTCCATTAAATGGGGCTCCCCATGCCATTACTGCCAGCTGTTACCACTACCGGGGCCGTCTCTGACCTTATAAAAGCCGGGTAAAGGCAACCTCGCGGGGGTGGACGGCAGGAAAGAAAAACAGAGAACTGCAGGGGGGAAGGAGAAAAAAATCCCAGGATGAAGATGGAGAGAAAAACAGAGAGAGACGAAAAAAAGAAAACAGGGGAGAGGGACATGAAAAAACCAGGGGGACAGATAGAAACCAAACAGAGCACAAAACAAAGCAAAGAAAAAACACCGAAAAAAAAGAAAAATCAAGGAGCAACACAGCAAGGGGTATTGGTTTTCGCCATTGTTTTTGTCCCTGCAGAAAAACCTAGAATCAACAACCAATTCACAGCAGGCCGGCCTCTCCATCATCTTCTTGGTTTCAAAAGTCGCTGAGAAAAATGAAGAGGAAACGCAAACAAAGTGAGCACATAAGAAAGATAAAGGGAAACCATAGGCGAGGATCCATCAGCACTGCAAGCGTCTTCGGTCTCCAGCACCAGGTAAGCAAACCTTTGCTTCTTGCCATTTGTAAATTTAATTAGCATTGGCTCTGTGCAAGTGAATTTTAATTCAATTGCACAATGAAGCAACACGCGTGCGTTAGCGCACGCATGTTGCTCAACCCAGCCTGGTCACTAGCTTGGGCCAGTGACCAGGCCGGGCTGGCTGGGTCAAGCCCAGCCCATGTGGGTTGAGCTGGGCCCAGCCCAAAAAATAACAAAAATAAAAAAATAAAAAATATGCATGCATATATTTAAATTTATTTTTATTGGTTTATTTAAAGAGCTAGAGTCAGCAACACGATTCATTTTTGTTTTCGATTACATAATACTTACCAACGTCATAGTTGGAAGTATCCATAATCGAATATTCATTGACACTAGAGTTAGAAATATTATAAGCAAATCATCATAGCATAAACTAATAAACTTTTAGCAATTTAAGATAAAACCAGCAATGCAGTTTGCCTCAGGCAGAACGTTTAAGGAGTGATAATATCTTCTCTTTTACGTAACCAGTCCTGTACCATAAAATCTCTGTTAACTGGTTAGGTTCCTAGTAACCATAATACTAGGTGGCGACTCCTTAAACAAGATATTTTCCTCTAAAAAAACAAGATGTCAGAAATCTATTCTTTTTCCATAATCAAGATTATTTTTAGGACCGCCGCGATGTTCGGGTGCGATAATGTTTTTAAATATTATATTTAAGAAAGGTGACAAATTCAAATTATATTATTTCACCCAAATTTTTTGGAGTCGTGATATTTTACCAAAACATTTAATTTAATTATGGGTGCTAATTGCCTAAAATACCCTAAACCAGGAGCAATTTTATGGTCCCTAAATAGAAAATTTGAGGATGGTCCCATATGATATAACTTGGATCAGAGAGTCCTTCAAAAATACAAAGTTGCCCTCTTCATAAGTAGAAAACAAATATCAAAGTCAATATCGTCTTAAAGTCTTGTTTAATCAAACTCCCACTACTAAAATCCTTTCCTCTCAGATCCTAACCTTTAGTATATAACTGCATCATACGATAACTATATTAGGTTTTGTTTATTTTTGTATTTTAAAAATATTTTCAAAAAAAATTAAAATTTTTTATTTTTATTTAATTCAAATTAATATTTTTTGATATTTTAAAATCATTTTAATGTGCTGATGTCAAAAATAATTTTCTTAAAATAAAAAAAATATTATTTTAATACATTTTCAAATAAAACACTTTAAAAAATAACTATAACTCCGAACATCTCTTTAATTTACTTAAGCCTGCATTTAAATAAAGCAATCAATTCTATTTCTTCTCCGGGTCACTTTTTTACCCTTAATTTATCTCCTTCCCTACTCTCAAATCCACATACAATGATATCTTACAAAAACAATTAGGAATCATAAAGAAAAAAACAAAAACCAGATTTAAAAAAAAGGTCATTTAATGGTTAGAAAGTAACATTGAAACTTTTTAGAAATTCTAGAAATTAAAGTTATAAAGATAAAAGTGAAGCATTTGATGAGTTTATAGGGATAAAATTAAAGTCCCTTCCACTAAATGATTATGAAATTAACATTTACAAGTTTAACAAAACTTACGTTGGTTTTGCTCTATGAAAAACACAGCAGCTAGCTAACACTTTCTCTTTATTTGATTTCTTATATTTAATTTTAAATGTGTAAGGTGAATATATATATATATTTAAATTTATATAATTAAAACCAACAAAATTATCAATGAAATACTGCTATATTAATTAAGAACATTGGAACTTTCAAATCCTATCTATATATATATATTGATTGATAATTTTGTTGATTTTAATTATATAAATTTTTAATAGTACTTTTACATGCCACTATTAGAACTTTCAAATCCTATATATATATATATATATATATATATATATATATATAGAGGACATGTAAAAGTTTGTGATATTAAAATTCCTGAAAATATATAATTATGGTGCTTGATTTTCATGAATTTTAATATTACATGTCACTATTAAAAATTTATATAATTAAAACCAACAAAATTATCAATAGAATAATTCTATCAGTAAATTATAGTGATAATTACCAACGGCTATTATTAGAATCTTGTATATATCAACCATAATTATGAGACTCAATATGATATTATATCTAATTTAAAGCTTCTACAATCAATTGAGTAAATCAATTTACAAGTTAATTAATTAAGCTAATTTTATTTATCAAAAACAGTATTATTTTAATTTTTTTAAATAAATAAAATATTATTTTAATTAAAAATAATCAAATAAAACTCGATTTCAATGGACCCTTGATCAGTAAATTACTAAAATGACCATGATAACATGGTTTAGCAGCAACCTCCACCACACGTACTGGTCGCAGTGGTATTGGCTCCCTTAGTAAATTGTTGAAAAGGATAGTTGTTGGGACTCCATGTGATAATTGGAGAGTTGCTAAAGCAGAGAAAGGTAGATATAAGGGGTGGAAGATAATCAAGATATTCGTACGAATGCATGTGCATCTTGATAAGGGGTGGAAGATATACTCAGCAAAAAAAAATATGGGGGCTATTTACATGACCAATAAAATTTATAGTCTTTTGTGATTCCGTCCATATCTCCATCAATAAATTTAACATATTACCAATACAAAAACTCGATATAATATCATTGATGTTTTTATTTATTTGTCGGTATATCCATCGATAAATATAACGTATTATCAATAAAATACCATATATAATCTCATCGGTGACTTAAACAGTAGCAGTGATATTTACAGTAATTATTTCCAACTCTCTCTAAAATATACCAACGACATGTTATTTGTTGAGATTGGAGGGTGGTTGTTTGTTGCAGAAGGTCATAATTACCGGCGGCATAACTGACAAAATTATTCCGTCAGTAACTCCATTGGTCATTATGTTGGTAAAAATACCACATCACTATGTGATTTGTTTTTTTTGAATCCCGGTGTAATACTCTTTGTAATTCCCTCAGTATATACCAATAAAATTTTCTCGTCAGCATATTTACAAATGTACTTTACAATTAGATTAATTCTAATGGTAATGTTGTCTATAAAAATTACACATCATTGTATTGTTTGGTTTTTTTTATTTATTATTTTTTCACTGTAATTTTTTTTGTATATATCGAGAAAATTTTT
>Ga0325401_1005096_pt1 | contig 12502 bp, 6 predicted proteins | sample PopdelMetagenome_FD_205666 | JGI IMG/M metagenome (GOLD analysis project Ga0325401, IMG submission 205666) | Populus deltoides microbial communities from Bellville, Georgia, United States - Xylem-PdKOR-R2 | ecosystem: Host-associated > Plants > Phyllosphere > Stem > Wood/Secondary xylem | place...
ACCGAAATACAAGAGGAAATATCTCGTAAAATCAATCCTTTTCCTCTTAACCTTCCTTCAAGCTAAATAATAAAAAGAGTCCTACTTGTGATTTTGAAACCCTCACTTGTTCATTGCTATTTATTCAATCATTATATTCTTATATTCTCGATTGCAATCCGTTTCCTTGCGCATTCTGAACTTGAGTCTAGTTCAGCTGCCGCCGCCTTGCTTGCGTTTTGTGTCTGCTTTGTTGTATGGGAATGCGGTTGAAACAATTATCTTTTCAAATTTATTTAGTTTTGTTAAAAATTATTTTTTAATGTTTTAATATTGTTTTGACGTGCTGATTTCAAAAATAATTTTTTAAAAAATAAAAAACATCATTTTAATTCATTCCTAAACGAAAAGCACTTTGAACCATAACCGCTACCACAATCCCAAACATTATAACCATCATTTCATAGCCTTGTATAAGAAATTGTCGTAGTGACCGTATAACCATCTACTTGTTGTATTATTTTTCTAGTTAATTAGTCTGTGCTTCGCAACGGATAAATATTATTTTTTAAAATAAAAAAATATTAAAAATATCAAGAATATTTTAATAGTGTTGTTAAAACTAGTCAAGTGAGTTAATTTTTAAATCCTCACTCAACTTTTTACCAGACCCAAGTAACATGGGTCTGGCAACCATGCCAGACTCATACCAGACCTAGGCGCCTGGGTCTAGTAGCCACGCTAGATCCAGGCATCGTGGGTCTAGTAACCATGCTAGATCCATGCTTTTTTTTTTTTTGAAAATATATGAATTCACTTGTAATTGTTCTAAAAATATATTCATTTTGTATTTTCATCTTTGTCTTTTTAACAAAATATATTTTTATCTTTTCTAAATTTCTTTCTTCTATTTTGGGCCATTAATTACACGTATCCCTAAAATTCACTCATTTTTTTTATTAATCTCTAATTTTAGTGAAGAAATCATCTATAAAATTGCACAAATTAAGATAGTTAAAAGGATAATAAGTCTTTTACATATACAATATTTTCTTTTCCTACAACATAATATATCAATTCAAAAATTCAAAAGTTTTCTCTTATGATCATATATTTTAAATTTTTATATCTACTAATAGTTATGGTGTAGAATAAACTCTCTTTGTGACAAATTTTAACAATTAGATCATGCAATAATATCTTAAATAAAAAAAAACATGAATCCTTTAAAAAACTATCCAACACTTGGATGGAAATATAAAATCAATATTTTCATCCACAATACATCAAGAAATCAAAAGCAATATCAAGCTCATTTACATAAAAACCTTTAATTTTCATCACTTGTTAATGAAGGCTAGGAATGAATATCAAGTTGATCCTTGGCGAGATTTCAAATCGCCACCGCAATCTCCCTAACATCATTTCGTGTTATTCATGATGCACTACCATCATCCTCTGGTTTTTTTTTTTGCAACAAAGGATTGATGGATGAAAAACCTTCATTCCCTCCGACCATCTCTTCATACTAAACATCATTTTCCACTTGGTTCAAATCCACTTCAGTTCTTTCAAACAAGGATAGACTTTGCAAAAGAACATGCTGGCATATCCTTTCCAACAACAATGGACTTTTATTCATACATTTCTATCTTCTTTTCCATCTTGATTCTTGCATAAAATAATAAAGAAAATGTGAAATAATTAAGAAACATACAATGTTATTCTTATTGAAAACAAATACAAAACATAATCTAAAATAAAGTCTATGACTCACAAAACATGCAATCGTAATGTCTCAATACAATATATATATATATATATATATATATAAGAAAAAATAAAAAATTAAAGGTTGGCCTACAGATAGCAGAAACCTAGAAGGAGAAGGAAAAATAAAATGAGAAGAGTCTAGCACTGAAGAAGTATCACAACTAGGGTGGCTATATAGAGTATAGACATAGTAAAATCAAGATTGAAGGTTAACAAGTGCCCACAATACTCTGTACACAGCATTCTTTTTTGAAAAATCCTTAAAAAAACCATCCCAGAACAACAAAGATCATGGCGATTCACAATAAAGATCTGTAGTTGAACAGTAAAATAAATATGTATCAATCTTCAATTTAACTTGATTGACAGGCACGAGTGGGAGCCACAATCTATTCAATTTCCTTATTAGACATGATGGTCCAGCTAGATAATTAAGTAAGACAACAATTGATAGTTAAGAAGTTTCACAGCAAGAGAGATTAGCTTGAATGAAAGGATACTAAGAATCATTTGATAGGAAAGGTGTAAGGCTTGATCTTTATGTACATTAATGCAAAACAAAAGTCAGATTAATTTGTCTATATAGGCAAAAAATAAGCATAGAATCAAAAAGCGAGATAAAAAAACAATTATATCTCTTAAAACCTAACTCGACCTAAAAAATGAAAAGATCAAAACAAACCAAACTAGAAAAAATTCAAAAAGAACATTGATTTCTTAATGCGATCTGTATGTACCAAAATTCAAGAAATATAACATGAGAAAATGAGAAAAAAAAACAGATACGATAACAAACTTAAAAAATAAAGTTGATTTTGATGTTGATAACAAACATCACATAATAACTTCTTCAAGTTTGTGTTGGCCTCTATCCTATGTTAGATTTTTCAAAACATGTATGAAATGATAAATCTAAATATTTTTTTTTTGAAGTTTCAATATCTTATAAATCTAGAGTTATTTGAGATTTATATAAAGATTACATGAAAATTAGATTTTTTTTTCAGTTTTAAATAATTATTTCAAAGCTAAATTGTTACAAGTTACAAATCTTCCAAGAGTTTAATCTCTAATGATAATTGATCACATAAATTATTAATAAAAAATTTTCTATATCCTTTTAAAAGAGAAAAATTACTATATCTTTAGTACTAGCTTTTTATATTTTTAAGGAATTTTGTAATTGACGATGTAGTTTCAATATAAAATTACTATATCTTTAATACTAGCTCTTATCTTTTATATTTTTAAGGAATTCTGTAATCGACGATGTAGTTTCAATATACTATCTACCACACAAAAAAAATAAAAGGTCTTAAAGCATGGGAATAGCATGCAAGAATTAACTTCCTGTTACTCAAACTGTAGCAACAGGTTTAAGGGAACTGCCACTCTGGGCTCACCCGGGGATTCTAGGTATCCAGATGAATTAGCCATATGGAGGAGTAGAAATCATTCAGATGAATTAGCACGGTTGCACGTTGGACAAATCATTCGGAGAATCCGCTTCAGAGTCTCAAGTCAGTTTGCCGAGACTGTTGGGTTGACTCAAAATTCCACCGCACTTCACCCTCTGTAAGAACAACGATAAAATGCCTGGTGGAAATGAGAAGAGAGGATGGCTCAGAGCCTCTCTCAAGTCCTCGTGGGAGAAAACAAGATAAAAGCGGCACTTTTCTGGATAATGTCCTAGGTATAATGCTAACAGGGTTGCTCAGTGTTGACCACAGAATGCCTTAACTATAAAATTGACCTTGTCTTTATGGTAGACAAGTCATAAATTGAAACTACACCAGTTCTTATGGGTTTTTTCTGTTGGTTGAATGCTAGGCGTTTCATATTGCTCATAATTTATTTTTTCTGTGCGCTTTCTTGTTAATCAGCTTTCTGAAGGCCTGGTTATTTGAAGTTGCTAAAGAGACTTTGAGTTTTTATCCTTAAATAGTCAAAAGTTGTAAGTGACAATCACACTGTCATCGTATCATTGTATAAACACATCCATATGGTATGGTTTCGAGGTTTTATAAATAAACACATCTGTATGTGCCAATTATTGAGTTCTTTTGGTATTTGTACATGAGGTGATTGCTTGGAAAGTCAAGCACAGATGACCATGTTTATTTGACCAAATTGGTTAGAAGAGCATATAAACCCAAATTATCATCCAATCTAGGTGGGCTCGCTTACCTTACCGTGCACTAAATGTTTTCACCAGAAAATTAGGACTGAACCCAACAATAATTCTTGAATAACATTGGCTTTATCTTTTATTCATATAAATTCCCCTCAAATTCTTGAAACAAAAAGCTAGTATACAAGATCAATTGGACCAACCATTTAGAGCCTGACTTGTCAACATAGAAATGAAAAGTAATACTTGCTGAGATCATATTAGTCTCATTCATTTTCCACAACCTTGGCAAAATAAACCATATTGAATGAGTAAAGAAATTATACAAGATAAATCTTATCAGAGAAGTTGTTAAAAGAACAAAGAAGAAGATACTAGAAAATAAGCTCACAACTAATTAAGTATCCATCGCCAACTACAAGATAAGAAATAAAAAATAAGGATGATACTCCAAAGTTGTATTGAATACCATTCAAGTGAAAGGCAAGAGCAACAACATGTTTATTGATCCAAACTTTAAAATATAGCTAAATCAACATAAAAATAAGAAAGTTATATTTGTAGAAATCATAGTAGTCTTCTGTCCAATGTCTATTTAGTCTCATTTATTTTCCACTACCTTGACAAAATAAACAACATCGAATGAGTAAAAAAATTATACAAGATAAATCTTATCAGACAAGTTGTTAAAAGAACAAAGAAGAAGATACTCGAAAATAAGCTCACAACCAAGTATCCACCATCAATTAGTAGGCACAAAATAAAGAATAGGGATGATACTCCAAAGTTATACCGAATACCATTCAAGTGAAAGGCAAGAGTAACAATAAGTTTATTGATCCAAACTTTAAAATATAGCTCAATCAATATAGAAATAAAAAGTAATACTTGTAGAAATCATACTAGTCTTCTATCTAATGTCTATTTAGTCTCATTTATTTTCCATTACCTTGGCAAAAAAAACCACATAAAATGAGTAAAAAAATTGTGTAGGATAAATCTTACCATACAAGTTGTTAAAAGAACAAAGAAGAAGTTACTAGAAAATAAACTCATAACCAAATATCCATCTTCAATTAGTAGGCAAAAAATAAAGAATAAGGACGGTACTCCAAAGTTGTCCCAAGTACCATTCAAGTAAAAAACAAGAGCAACAACATGTTTATTGATCTAAACTTTCAAATATAGCTCAATCAATACAGAAATGAAAAGTAATACTTTTAGAAATCATACCAATCTTCCATCCAATGTCTATTTAGTCTCATTTATTTTCCACTATCTTGAGAAAATAAACCACATCAAATGAGTAAAAAAATTATGCAGGATAAATCTTATCAGACAAGTTCTTAAAAAGAACAAAGAAGAAGTGAGTAGAAAATAAGCACATAACCAAGTATTCATCTTCAATTAGTAGGTAGGAAATAAAGAATAGGGACGATACTCCAAAGTTGTACCGAATACCATTCAAGTGAAATGCAAAAGCAACAACATGTTTATTGATCCAAACTTTAAGATATAACTCAATTTGTACCAAATACCTCTTAACACATTATTGCCATATTTTCTTTAAATAAGCAAATCAAATTGGTTAGCTTCTTAAAAGGCTTTATCTGTTAGATATCTAAATATATTGACTTTGTATCTGGCCACCAAGTTTATTAACCAATGAAAATTATTTGGTCAAATGTTGAGGTATACAAAGTACATGTCAAGCAACAAAAGACATGCCTATCTAACAAACATGATTACAGTCGGGTTCGTCTTACTTTAGTAAGTATATTTTCTCCCTTAACTCAATATGTATACCAAAAACCTTAGGGGTTCATTCCATATGTTTAGCAATGTAATTTAGAATCCTCATATGTACATTCTTCTCTTACTTGGCGTGCATACCGAAAACCTCAAGCGTCTACTCTTTTTATCTAGTAGCCCATCCTAGGATCCTTAAATATACATTCCTTATGTACTTTGCATACACACCAAGAACCTCAAGTGTCTACTCTATTTTTCCAGTCCTCTAACCTAGGAACCTTAAGCATAAATTATTCTTTTGCTTAACTATTCAACCAAGGAATCTTTAGTGTCCATTGAAAAATGATTATTTGCGAACCACATTCCTCCAAGAGCCCTATTTCTTTAGGAGTCTAGTTCCTCTAGGAACCAATAGTCATAATCCTTTGGGATCCATGTTCCTTTAGGAACCACATTTCTCTAGAAGTTATATTTCTTGTGAAATTTCATTCCTTTAGAAATCATATTCCTTCAAACTTAAAAAAACACCTTGCTTATAAATAAAGGCATCCAACTCTTCTAGTTAATAAAAAAAACACCTTGCCAAGATATAAAGGTTGTATCTTTTAAGGTTCAATAAGCCACCTTGTCCAAGTATAAAAGGGCTTGTCTTGCTTAGTTATAAAGATACGTATTTTGCCCAAATATAAAAGCATCTGAATTTTCTTATTATTGGGAAAACACCTTACCCAAATATAAGGTCATATTTCTTTAAGCTTAATGAGCCAGCTTGCTCCAGTATAAAAGAACTCACTTTGCCCGACCTCTTTTTAGTAAAATTTTCTCTATTATCATATATCCCTCCTTTAATAGATTTGGTAATGTATCATTTTCTTTTCTTTTCTTTTTATTATCTGACATAAAATTCCAGCTCGGTTCGCTTTCTCCCTTTGAGTGTGGAAAATACAGAAATTATCTAACAATCAAGTGGGAAAGAATTTGTGGTTCAGGACCTCAGGTAAAGTCAAGTCAAGTCAACCGCGTCTGTCTAGATTGTCTTCTTGTGTTGTGTCCCACTGCCCTCACTTTCTAAAATGTTTCACATCTAACACACACTTCTGCAGGGTAAAACTCGTGCAGGGATGGTGCCTTTTGTTATGTTAAACGTTATCTTGTACAAGGGCTGCTAACAATCTATCTAGTGGGCTGGCATTGATTATATAATCTGTATCTCATGATTTTGCGCACTAAATTTGTTTATTATAATGTGATTGTCAAAGAAGGTTATGCAGATCTTACTGAGAGAGGTCTAAGATCTAAGATACCGGAATTGTGGTATTGTATGATACAAATATATGGCCTCCTCGTTGACAAATCACACGTGACAGCACAATACCTCAAAAGGGCAAGCATAAGTAGCCATGACCCAATTATTTTCTTATTTAAAAACTATGTATACGAGGATAAAAAGACTTACAGACCTCAAATAACAATAGAAGATTGTAAAATAGTAAACAGGAATCATGTGAACCAGGAAGCTGGATGAACTGACATGTAGTTTAAGAGCACAAGACCTCAAAAGAACAAGCATAAGGAGCCCATATATATGGAATAATAGCAAGAACGCAGCACACCGTTATCGTGCCAAGAAGAACCCAAAAGCTGGTTACTGAGGAAGATAACTTGATGCCACGCTTAAAAACCTAACCTATCATATTGAACAAAGTCATGTCAGGATCCAGAATTATTTTTTTTTTAAAAAAAAAACCAAAGAACAAAACAAGCATTAGGTAGTGTAACAACAACAGTAAATATTATAGATTTTTATCCGAAATTCAATAGCTGAAACTTACATGTAGATGAACTGAAAGGGCTATATAGCCAGTTCCGTATTCGGCTCAACTCTAATGTTATAGCTGACTCTATTTTCTGCATCTGCTACCATTGTTAAGATGATAGAATCATTGAGTGTAAGGCCGTTCTCACGGACGTAGTTCAACCAGTCTCCTCTGATGACGGGTTTCGAGTATAGACCATGATTTCTTGTACAAAGCATAAATACCCACACTCTTCCAGTAGGATCTCTTGCAGTAAAACGGATAGCGTTTTCTGTTCCTTGCACCCTTTGAAAAGTCCGGAGATTACAGGCCGGATAAGACAGACAAGACTTTATATCTGTGGTGGTCAGTTTTTTATTCACAAGCTCAATCTCCATGGTAGGCTAAATGTGTCAGGAAGATGGGAGGAGAATACTGGATGCGAAGATGTCTATCCTCTCTGCCTTGGTTATAGATCTGGTGGCTGGCATTGCAGGCCCCGTTTGCCCAAAGTAGCCCCACCCCGGTCAAAAGTTCATAAAACAGTAACCACAGTAGTGCCTTCTTTTGCAGCTGCATCTTGTGCCTTTGCAGTGGATCTTAGGATCTGCTTCTTTGACAAGCAAGAATATGTGCATTGGAATTTGCTTTTTTTTTTTAGTTCACGGCTTCATTGACCCTTTACGAGTTCATGATTTTTTTGTGCCTTTTCCTTGTAAATGTATTTGTTTGTTGGGTTTCTTATCTATGCATTTGTTCTTGGCCACATTGAATATAAACTGGTATTGTTGCTCATCTTTCGAGTCTCTTCCTCTTCAGTCATGGAAAACTAGCGATTTACCAACAGCAGTAAATGTACATGTTTATTTGTTTTGTGCTCATTGAAATTGCTTGCATTAGGAAAAGCAAGATGGGGAAAAGGGGGAGGGGAAGACGAGTTGTTTGAGCCACCAAATATAGCTGGAGATACAATATGTTGAGAATGAATGGCGTTAAGTTTAGCTAGCTAGTTGTGCTAATTTATTGACCACAGCAGTCGGAAAATTGGGCAGCTTCTATTCATACTCCTGTAAAGATTACTTTATACTTGACATTACCTGTTACCTGATTCATTGTTGCTGCTCCATTTGTGTTAATTTTAGGCGGAGGAAAAGGGATGTGTTGTTGACTGCGTTTCCTTTTGATGGATTTGCAATTGTTAGTATACCAAAAGAAATAGGATTCATAACCCTCTTAGCAGAATTCATTTGCGTTAATGTCATTTTATTGCTAGTATTATAGCTGCTTGGTTACTGAGAATAAGGTGGTATGATTGCTCCTCTCTATGTTGGTCTACTTATGCACGTGTTATGATATATTTTTTTTGACCAATATTTGTTTGTTGAATGATGCAATCGATGCCCTTGTTTATCTTCCACGCTGCAAGACAAATTCAGGCTATATGGAGCCATAAATATGCACCGTTGGTACAGGCTTTTCTCCCAAAATTGTGCTCACTATTTAAGATAGCAGTTGTGCTATGCTGGTAAATTTGAGCATATGTTTTATTTGTGTTTATTCCATGAATGTATAGTCTAGTATTTTATACTCGGATGTTAAAGAGTCCTACTTGCTGATTTTTTTTTATTAACATGGGTGTTCGGGCCAGCTTGCAAGCATCTCGACTAATCCCACGGGTCTTGAAGTTAACGACTATATAAGTCTCCAGTGGCCCTCAGGTTTGTGAGACTCGAACCAATGATCTCTAGAGAGCAAACCTAGGGCCTGACCAGTTTAGCTACACCCCTTAGGGTTCTACTTACTGATTTTGAAACCCTCACTGGTTCGTTGTTATTTATTCAGTGATGTGATTCTTATATCCTCCACTGCAATATGTTTCTTGCGCGTCATTCTGAACTCGAGTCTAGTTCTGCTGTTGCCGTTGTGCCTGTATTTTGTGACTATTTTGTTGTTTTTTATAGATACATGTAATCTTTCTATATAAATTTTTTTGTGGGTCTATTTAGTATATATGTCATATGATATCCATCTACATTTAGTTCTACATATCCCTCATACCTCAACTTATAAAAATAATTGTTTTATTTAATAAATAAAAGAATATAATATATATCAGTCTCAATAACTCTCATTGGTATTCAGTCTTAATAGATTATTGATCAAGAATACTTATGAACAATGTTTTAATGCAATATGAATTTCATAATTATAACAACTTTATAATTTTAATAAAAAAAGTATTTTTGTTTCAAGAACTCTATCTTTACTTTCGATTTATTAATCAAATATTAAATATTTTATGAATATAAAAAATAAATAAAATCTTTATTAAAATTAAATATATTTACATAAACAAAATTAATAACATATATAACCAATCAATTAACTATAGATCATATATATACTAACATTATGGCTGTGGAAAATTGTAGTGCCCGTCATATCTGATTATAATTGATCTGAACTCCAGTTTTTTTAAATATTAAAGCGACATCGATATTATTGTATGGTTCTAAGCTTCCGCGGACCAAAGTGGAGACTAGACTATACTTTTCCCAATGGAGATATATGGTGAATGAGCAATCATTGGATGCTTTGTTTTAGAATTCCTGACTGAAGAGCCTAAATTCAATAATGTATAAATATTATAGAAACTTCATTATTGGGAGAAAATTTCAACAACACGTGCTAATGTTTTTATGGATGTAAGAAAACCCTTTCAAATGAAGGATGAAATAGTGACCTTCTGTGACTCTCTGAGTCTTTATTCTTAAATAGTTGAAAGTTGCAAGTGACAATTACATTGTCATCCTGTCATTGCATAAACACATCCCTATGGTTTCAAGGTTTTATAAATAAATACATCCATAATGGAGCTTAAAAACTATATCTTCTTCCTAATCAAGTTTTTCTCTATAAACATGCACAACGTATCCTCTTAACACGCTTTTCCTTTACCATCATTAGTGATATTACTTAAGTGTCGAAGGATCTTCTAAACCTATAAAAAGGAGGCAGTGACACATTTTAGAGAGAGCTTTCTCTCTATCCATTTTTGTCTTCTATTTTCTATTTTTATATATTATACATTATATTCTTTAATGTATTTAGTCTCATTCATTTTTCACTATCTTGGCAAAATAAATTATGTAGGATAAATCTTATCAGAAAAGTTGTTAAAAAAACAAAGAAGAAGATACTAGAAAATAAGCTAACAACTAAGTATCCATCATCAACTAGAAAACAAGAAATAAAGAATATGGATGATACTCCAAAGTTGTTGTCGCACCCGACATCGCGGTGGCCCACAAATAATCTTCTTGAATTATGGAAAAAGAACAAGTTTCTGATATCTTGTTCTTTTAAGGGAAAAGGTCTTGTTTAAGGAGTCGCCACCTAGTATTATGGTCACTAGAAACCCTAACTGGTCAACAGAAATTCCATGGCTCGGGATTGGTTACGTAAAAAGGAAGATATTATCACCCCTTAAACGTTCTGCCTGAGGCAGACTGCATTGCTGGTTTTGTCTTAAATTGCTAAACATTTATTCGCTTATGCTATGATGATTTGTTTATAATATTCTTGACTCTGGCGCTAGTGAATATTCGAGCTCGAATAATTCCAACTCTGGGGTTGGTAAAAATTCGTAGATATGAAAAAAAATTAGATCAATATTTTTTATTCCGTACTCTAGCACCAGTGAATAAATAAATAAAAATAAATTTATTTTTACACATGCACATATTTTTTTATTTTTCTAGCTAAATAAAATAAAATACAACGAATAAAAATAATATAAATTTAAACTAGTATTTTTATTCCCGACTCTGGCATCAATGAATAAACTAATAAATTTACATTATTTTTATTCATAAATACATATTTTTTTATTTTTTCTACTTTTTTTTTTATTTTTCTGTTTTTTTATTTTTATTTATTTTTATTTTTTTTGGGCTGGGCCCAGCGCAGCCCACATGGACAGAATCACCGCACGCATGCCGCGTGCGGTACAGGTTAATTATAATGCAAAGCCACGGTGTTAAGTGAATTAAATTGCAGAATGGGAAAGGATGAACTTACCTGGTTCAGGTGCTGCCGGAGGCGAAGATGATGACTGGCCAGTGTTATCTCTTCTCTGTTTTTGCTTTTCGTCTACTCCTCTGGTTCTTGCTTTCTTTATTTCCTTCTTCGTCTGTGTGTTTGTTGTTTTTTTTCTTCCTCCTTGCCTGGGTTTCTTCTTTGTTCGTCGTCCCTGTGTTTTTGTTTTTCTACACTGTTTTTCCAGCTTCCCCTTGTAATTATGGTCTTCTATGTTCTTCTCTCTGTTCTCTATTTCTTTTTCGTCTTTCTTTCTTCTGTCGGTTCACTCTCTCTCCCAGTTTTTTTCGTTCCCAGTCTCTTCGTCTCTCTGTTTTTCTCTTCTCCAGTTCTCCTTCCTTGTTTGTGTCTCTGCCCAGTCTTCTCCGTTCAAGACGAAGACAATGGTGGTAAAAGCATGAGGATTTGCTGCTGGTTGAGGGACCAAATAATTATGATTCCAGATATGCACGAGATATATTAGGAGATGAGGAGATATGCGTGAGCTGTTGATTGAATATTTCTCTGCAATATTGTAGCCGAGAATCTCTCCTGATATAGTGGATCGTCTTGTATATAATCTGTGTAAACATTGTTCTTTGATTACAATATAATACAAACAGAGAATCAATTACACTTTCATTCTCTATATGGTATCAGAGCAGTGGTTCTAAGAACCCAGAAATTCCTCATGGTAGGTGACGGAGATCAAAGGCTCCTCGAACAAAACAGGGGCTCAACAACTTCCAAGACCTCAGAAACATAGGAGAAATCCAATCATCCGCTTTTCCTCCATCATGCAGATCAACCAGGGGCTGTCCTTGTTTCACAAATATTGATGGAAGACAATTACACAACATGGGTGTGGTCGATGAGCATGGCACTCACTATCAAAAACAAAAGGGGTTTCATAGATGGAACTCTCAGGAGACCAACGAGTGACTCCCATGAGCAGGATCAATGGGACCGATGTGATATCCTTGTGAAAACATGG
>Ga0325401_1005100_pt1 | contig 12500 bp, 3 predicted proteins | sample PopdelMetagenome_FD_205666 | JGI IMG/M metagenome (GOLD analysis project Ga0325401, IMG submission 205666) | Populus deltoides microbial communities from Bellville, Georgia, United States - Xylem-PdKOR-R2 | ecosystem: Host-associated > Plants > Phyllosphere > Stem > Wood/Secondary xylem | place...
GATTTCGTATTGCGGATGATAGGTTTGTTAAGTTAGCCAGGGTTGACTAGGATTATTATCCATCGACTGAGCTTTTTTTTTTACATTAGAAAAAATTTAATCTAGGTCGCAACATAGCGTGGGTTACCCATTTACTATTATAACAAACTCAAATCCAATATCAAAATAGGTTAACAGAAAGCAAATTCAAGCACGATGTCTGAGCCTAAGCTCGGCTTGTATCAAAATAGGTTAACAAAAATCTAGTTTCAACTTATCACAAAACATGACTAATTGTAAATTATTTTATTTTAATGATGTTTGGGAGTATGGTAATAATTTTTTTAAAAGTAGTTTTTTTAAAAAAAATATGTTAAAATAATATTATTTTTTGACATTAGTATATCAAAACGATTTGAAAACACTAAAAATATATTAATTTCAAGTAAATAAAAAAATTAAAATTATTTTTATATTTTTTCATAAAAATAAATAGAGTTAGTTTATAATATCAATAGAAAAGTTGGTTGCAAAGGATGCGTGTTTAACCATGATGTAATTATAAATTATCAGTTATAAAAGCAAGAGAATACATGTTCAGTTATATAAGCTTTTACATGCATTTATAAGATAGTATGTATGCTTTATATATATGGGGAAAAAACATTGATGATGTTTGGTATGAGATGGAAAAAAATGAGGATTGGCTGTTATAGGAATAATTATTACAAGAGCAATTTTTAAGGGTGTAAAAGTTAGTTTTAAAAAGATATTAGGTGTATTCATGAATTAAAGAGTTTAATATTAATGAAAAGAGAGAAAATAATTAAATTATTAGTAATAACTGATTAGAAATAATTAAAAATTAATTTAATATATTTATTTAATTAAAAAAAGAAAGAGCTTCGAAGGTAATATTATTAGAAAGATATTAAATACCAAATGCGTTTAGATTATATAAGGGTAAAATTTAAACTCTCAAGTCATACACCACCTAAATAAACAATAAGAGTTCATTAAATCATAATTAGTAGACTCAGCTTAAGACTTAAATCATAAATTGATTTGGTCAAACAATAGATTAACAGGTCAACTTAAATATATTCTATAATGATATTATTTTATTTTTTAATAAAACGACATAGTTTAGATAAAAAACTAAAATAAAACTTAAATAATATCATTTTAAACAAAAAAAAAGAAATTGTATGAGTGGATTTAATAGATTTTTATTTGGATTTAATTAAGTCAACTTCATACTTGGTTCGAAAATAAACCCAACTCAAATCAATGAGTTACATAGTTAACTTGTTTAGCTGTAGTGGATTTGCTAACCATTGAACATTCCACACACAAATAAAGTAAGGCTTGAAGAGTTGAAGCTCTTGATTGAAATTACAATCTAAATAGAAGCCGATTAAAATTAATTATTTTTACTTAAATTAAATTTTTTTAAAATGTTTTTGAATATAGAATGATATCAAGCATTGTGTAATCGTTCATTTTGCAATTGATTATAGACAAAAGAATGATGATGTTGTTCACTAACCTTACTAGTGTGAGGCAGCTGTTTTCATTAATCTAATTAAGATATTGATATTGTAGGATAATATATGAGACTCATTCAACTTCCCGACGGATGCTTCTTACTTGGGTCCAAACATAAGATTTAAGAAATAAATATTACATTATTTTAATTTATCACAAGCGTTGCAAAGAAAAGAAAAAGTATCTCTGACCTACTACAGCTACTACCTAATGATTGGATTTATGACACAAACGAGAAGAATTTTTGTTTTTTTAATACTTAGATTGTTTATATCAACTGTAAAGCAATTTTTTTTTTTATTATTTTATATATTTTATTCTCATAATTTTTTTAAATTTCATTTTTTTTACCTAATTCTATAAGATGAAATTTTAAATTATAGGAAAATGACAAAACTAAAAGAAAGAAGACCATAATATAAAATTTTTTAAAAAATACCGATCAATTTTAAAGTTTTTAGAATTTTTATTTTGGTTTAAAAAAATATTTTATTTATTTTTTAGTCCCTAGATTTAAAAAAAAAAAAAGAAAATTATTGGTTGGTCATATTCTGGCAACAAAAAATAAAGATCTGCCAATAAGTTTCTCTTCTCAAGAGAAGTTTAATGAAGATGATTTTTTTCTCTAACCTAGGAGGAGTTCAGGTTCTGTTTGATTTATTGGGACTTGGTTGATTTTTATTTTTTTAGAGTGATTTTGGAGTGTTTCAAATTTGTTAAATAATGTTTTGAGATTTATATGGTATTTTGAAGGTGTTTTCGAGTAAAAACAAGTTAAAAATTAGGTTTTTAGAGAAAAATATGGACCCTAATTTTTTTGATAACCAAAAGTGATCGAAAAAATGATTAGTCAGCAACAAGTCACCCACCACTACAAGTGACATGTAGTGTAAACCACTGGAAAAATATATGCTTACAAATGAATATAAAATAATTTAAATTAAGTAAAAAGAGTTAAGAATGGCATGTAACACCATTGGGCTAAACCCGATTAGTGATTTATAATACTACTGTAAAACAATAATAAGTTCGTAAAAGAACTAAAATGATAGAAAGGTAAAATAAATAGTTTTTAGCATAATAAAATAGTTTCGAGAACTTAGTGGGATATCTAATATGGTTTATATAAAGAGGGCATAAGAAAAATTTAAAATTTGATGAAAAATCACTTCTTAACTAGTTTTGCACTATCAAGTATAACGTTTGATCTAAATGTCGGATAGAGTTAAAACTTTACAGGTAATCTCCTAACATATGATCATATCTTAGATTAAAATGTTCAAGCAATCAGAGTTTAAGAAGGTCATACGAAAAAATCAACAGTCAAACAATTAAATAACATATAAATTATTAATAACATTTTTGTAAATACATGGGTGAGCTGGAAAATTCCAAACTTCTTCTTCTTTTAACTCATGGCAAAATAGAAAAATAAAGAAGGAAAAGAGAGAAAAACATTATGAGCTTCTACACTTAGATAATTTAGAGAGAGAAACAAATATTGGAGCAAGATAAAGAACTTAAAGAGTGTTTTAAACCATGCAAACCATTTAAGAACAGAGTTAAGAGAAAAATCAAGTGAAAAAAAGGGGAAGTCAAGGCCAAGAGAGGAAAAGAGTTAGACGTGGAGGGGGGGTTGTTAGTATTCCAAGCTCATTTTATTGTCTAGTAAGGAGTTTTAAACTTATTTAAACAAGTTTGAATGAAAAGAAATAAATTTAATGTATATTTATTTGATTTTTTGATTTAGGGTTTTTAGAAGACAATTTAGGGAAAGTGTGGAATTGTTGTAGTTTGACTTGTTAGTATTCAAAGCTCATTTTATTGTCTAATAAGGAGTTTTAAACTCATTTAAACAAGTTTGAAAGAAAAGAAACAAATTTAATGCATAATTCTTGATTTTTTGAATTAGGGTTCTTAGAAGATAATTTGGGGAAAATAAGGAATTGTTGTAGTTTGATATAATTGTGATGAAATAGGTTATAAATGATACAAAAGAATGGATAATTAAAGAAAAAATTTAGTGTTCTTTGAGGGACTAGGGCTGGCCATTTTAGAGGAAGATAGTGAAAGGGAAGACCATATAAATGCTTGTGTAATTGTGTGTGTCTAGTATGTTCGATGCATTAATGATGGTATTGAGAATAATTTAAGTGAACTTGTTTAGTTATAGTTGGATGTTAGTGCACTTTGAATGATTAGACTGAGAAGGATTTATTATATAAATGATTTATGTTTATGTAGTTGACTTAATTGATATGGAATTTTCATGACTTGTATAACCTTACATTGGCCAAAATTTATATTAAGGGAGGAGGAGAAATAGTTTGAAAGCTTTGATTTAAATGGTGTTGAAATTAATGTATGAATGTGGTTTGAATGATCAAATTAAAATGTGGTTAAAACTAAAATATAAAAGTAGCAAGTAAATGAATTAAGTAAACTTTAAGGATGTTTTGAAATTAAAGAGATTAGAGTTTTCAGAAGCTTTGAAGTGCCAATGAGTATTAAATATAAGCAAATATAACTAATAATGTTAGAGGAAAATAATGTTAGAGGAAACTTGGTGTATTTTGAATGCGAATCTTGAATACGAGCGTAAAGCTTGAGACATAAAATTATACCTAGGATTGAGTATAAGAAAATAAAGATAGTTAAGAATCTAGACATAACTAAAATATAGGTTCCTAAAATTGATAAATAAAGTGGTTTGTTAATGGATGATATTTTATTGATGCAGGAGAAGCTTTAGGAGTGGGACTCCCAATGAGAGGAGTTGTACATATAAAAGGAGTAAGTAGGAGCCTTTAACCCCTACTTTTGAAGTTTAAAATTTTTATAAATGTAATTCTTTTTCTAGTTTTCATCCTGAAATTGTAATGTTGAGTGATACAATTTAAAGAAAATAAGTGATCTTCAAATGCAGAGGTGATGAGTTTTGAGAAACGCCAACGTGCCATTATGTATGGAAGTTGATGTCAACCTGCCATTAGATATGGAAGCTCATGCCAGTCAGCCATTGAGATGGAGGTTGATGTCAGTCTGCTCATGAGTAAAGGTTAATGCCACCTTACCAATGAAACGGAGGTTGATGCCAACTTGCTAGCAGGTAAGGTGTAGAAGTAAATATCGATCTTTTATTGTGTATGAGATTGAGGAAATGTGGACTTGCATTATGCAAGAAGATGGGAAAGAATTTGAATTATATAAAATGAACATATTGCTGAAATGAAAAAAATATGCTTAATTCCACTATTAGAGATGTGGATGAGAATTTATTGAAAGGAAAAAGAGAAATATAACGATGTAATTTCATTATATTATAAAACAAATGGATATGAAAGGAGTTGTTTGGAAATCATAGAGAAACAAAATAGCATTAAATGTTTTTACTAAGATAAATAAGAATTTTATTTTTTAACATTTTAAAAATAACGTAATATGCAGGATCATCTCACACAGTCGAACCTTTTTTATTCTTTCTTTAGAATTATTAGCATATACTTGTTTTAGTAAATCTTTAATTGTAATGTTGATCAATATGAAGTAAATCCTTTTCTTGGCTTGTAATAAACATAAATGTTATCATATTATCATATTAACTTACTTTTTGGATTGTAAAGATGTAAAAGTATTATTACTTAGACTTTGTTTTAAGTTTTCTTAGTATTACTTCTTGATTTTATTTATTTAGAATCTATCATTATAATTGTATTTATGTTATCATATATTGTGGACTAGATGGTATAGAAATAAAAAGATTATTGTGTTGATGGTGTGGGCATGCTTAAGGCTGCCATGATTTGTGATTATTTGATAAGTGATATAGTTGTTATATATGAATGTTGTAAGAACAAAAAAATATAAAAGAAATTCAGCTAAATTCTTAATAGTCAATATATATAGGGGTAGCCTGGGATACATCGCCAAGTCATTCTTGAGTTATTGATTAAGGCAAGGTGTGTGAGCCTCTTGCATGACTTTTATTTTTTTAACCTGTTTTCATTAATTTTTTCTATTTAAATATTTATTTATGCTCTCTCTTTTATTTATTAAACAAATTGAATTATTTTTTTAAATAATGATTGATCTTTTTATAATTGTTTAGTTGAATGATACTTCAAAGATATTAGTTTGATTTATATCGAATTTGTTTTTTTTATATTTTATATAAGTTACCTATATTTGTATGAAGTTCTTATAAAAATAAAAATCATTTGTTATTAGAAAAAATATTTAGCAGCTAAGATAAAATAAAACATATTTAAAATGAAAAGAATAGTCAGTGTAAAATATTAGTATGTGCATTTAGTTTTAATTTCTACTATGAGTATTAACTTTCCATTTTAATATTTTATTAGTATTAACAACTCTTTTTTTATTTATCAATTCATATATTTTTAATTTATTTTATAAAGTATAAACAACATTTGTTTTTGTTTATAAGTTAAAAAAAACCATGATAGATGAAAATATATTTATAATGTAATTATTTCTTTTTTTCATATTAGAAATTGACTTGAACTCCTACTAAACAACATGTTTGCATTTTTAAATAAAACAAAATATGATATCTTAAAATACATCCTTACATATAATGCTATTATATGTAAATTAATGTTTTTTTAATCATAAATAACTTAATTTGTGCTTATATAATTGGATAAGTTTTCAATATGTCTATAACTGTAATTGTTTTTAATTGTGATTAGCATATTCTTGTACAATATTTTATTTTTTCAATATATTCTTGTATCAAGTTTTTTTTTTAATTTAAATTGACATAATTAGGTCCTTCATTTAAAAAATGCTCTTGTACTATAAAAGGATATAGTTGAGCAATTATACTATTATATAATTGAATAACTCGAGGGAAATTTTGAAATGAAAAATACAAATTTATTAATTTGAATAATTTTTTTGATAAAATCATAAATTAGAAATTGAATAATACTTCATAAAGATATAATATATACAATTAAAACTACAGGCATATATTAAAAACTTATTCAATTATAATTGGGACAAATTAACCTGGTTTTTTATTTAGAAAGTTATTTCTCTTATCCATTTTAATTGTTCCTTCCTATCTATAATTAGTTACATTTTTCCGGCAACATCTCACCCCAACAGAAGAAAACAACCAAATATTCTTCACATCATTCTAAAAGAATTGACAAAGTTTTCCCTTGAGGATTGCTTAATATTATTCAATTAGGTCATCATCTCAAGGCATGCAGTTGAATCTTATATTAGCACGTTTTCAGATTCCTAAGATTGTTGAGGCTTTCCAAGATCCAGCTGTTTTCAAATACTTTGGCTCATAAAAAAAAATAAAAAAAAATGGAGTTGCTTTGGATTTGTTGTGTCGGTAAAAATATCCAGCTGTTTTCATGTTATGTATATATGGCTGCCTGGTTATAAGTAAATTTTTTGTGTAAATGAGGGATTAAAGCTCGAGCAATATTAAATTAATCGAGAAAAAACTAACCCAATAAGGTCATAATATAATAAAAGATATATTAACCCAAAAGTTGCTAGCCAATCTGTGGCTGCATTTTCTTCTCTGTAATTGTATTAATCATAACTTTAATCGTCTTTACTTGATTGTTACGCACTATGGGTGGAGCCCTCTTTCATAGAACAATCTCATGTCAGATCTTATTTGCTAGATGAATTTTATTATTTTGTTATAATTAAATGACTAAAGCATATTATATTCTCATATAAAGAGGAATAAGGGGGAAACCATCATGGTTAATCCTTGGTTTTTAGTTTGAAAATACTACTTTGGTAAAATTAAATATTGTTTTGGCAGAGAGGATTTCACCATTATATTTTATGGTACATGGTAGAAAACTATGAACATTATTTAAGTATGAATAATTTCACCATCACTTCTTGTGATGCATGGTGGAAAACTTCGAGAAGTTCAATGTTGTGAACTTTAAAAGGTGGCAATATAAGAAGCTCTTCTATCTCACTACCTTGATATGAAACCTTGGCTTATTATAACTATTATAATGAGGATAACCAAGAAACATGATGAAAATTTTGATGCATAGAGATTTTGTTATACAGATTAAAATAAACATATTTGTGGTTATTGAATAAATAAAAATAAATGATAAAATATTTATACCCGAAGTTAGCTTGAAAATGCTAAATATTCAACTATAAAACGGTACAAAAACATTGAGGGATAAATGAAAATGACTAGTTTCCTAGTTTGAAAACTAGTGGTGCCAATAAAATTGGCTACCAAGAACTCCACCTTACAAAGTTTTTGGTTTGGAAACTAATGGTGATAAATATTTGTACCAAATGTTTGGGTGAAAAATTATAAATTAAATCCCTCAACAATAGTAAAAAAAAAAAAATACTAGGATACAAGTTGGTATATAACCAAATACGATCTAGGATTACTTAAGGGGGTATAAATACTTTGAGTTAAGAAGGAGAATGACTCTTCCTCTTCCCTCTAGGGTTGACCATAATCAACAAAAATACCCTCCTCCTTCTTGAAATTTCTTCACCAAAACTCTTGCATGTCTTTAGAAAATCATACTTAAATGAATAATGAGTGAGTGGAAGGATGAAAACCATCATTTAGAGGTATAGAGATAGAGGAAAGTTCAGTCAAGGAGGAAGAAACTTGAAGGGGACTAAGTTAAGGAGAAAAGAAAGAAGAGAAAAATCAGCAAGAACACCCTAGGCTTGTTTAAATTCGTGAGGTAAGAAAATTTTCCTTATTTCCACCTTTGTTTGAATGGATATTGTTAGATGGAATGAAACCCCCAAATATGGAGCCCTAGCGTTTTGACATATACTAATTTTGGAAACCTAATGAAACAAAGAAAAGATATATTAGATGAAATAGTTGATTTAGATGTTAAAAGAATGCATGAAAAATTCTTCTTTAATTGTAAAGCCCACATGAATTCAAGTCTCAATATAATTGTTTTTTGAATTTCAATTATGTTTGAGAGCTGCTATTGATGTATTTTGATGAATATTCCTCATGGATATTGTGTATAAACATGTCACCTTACAATAGAAACAAAGTTTGCTTTATTTGGAGTTATGGATCTCCAAATATGAACAAAATACTAAGGTAAGGTTATGCTGGAAACTACTGAACATAATTGTTGTATGACTTTCAATTATGTTTGAGAGCTGCTATTGTTGTATTTTTATGCATATTCCTCATATATATTATGTATAAACATGTTCCCTTATAATAGAAATAAAGTTTGTTTTATTTGGAGTTATGAAACTCCAAATATGAACAAAATACTAAGGTAAGATCATGCTGGAAACTACTGGATAAAATTATTGTCTGACTTTCAATTATGTTTGAGAGCTAATATTGATGTATTTTGATGCATATTCCTTATGGATATTGTGTATAAATGTGTTACCTTACAATAGAAACAAAATCTGCTTTATTTGGAGTTATGGAATTTCAAATATGAACAAAACACTGAGGTAAGGTCATGCTGAAAACTACTGGACATAATTGTCGTCTGACTTTCAATTATGTTTGAGAGCTGCTATTGATGTATTTTGATGAATATTCCTCTTGGATATTGTGTATAAACGTGTTACCTTACAATAAAAACAAAGTTTGCTTTATTTGGAGTTATAGAACTCCAAATATGATCAAAATACTAAGGTAAGGTCATGCTGGAAACTATTGGACATAATTGTTGTCTGATTTCCAATTGGGTTTGAGATTTGATATTGGTAACTTTTGATATATACTCCTTATGGGAATTATATGCAGATGTGTTAGCTTTAAATTGAAACAAGTTCCCCTCTATTTGGATTTATGGAACATCAGATATAGAAGAAATGTTAAAGAAGGGTTAGGCGATAGGCCATAAGATAGAATTGTCGATTAACTTCTAAATGGATTTAAGGTTAGTGAATGATATAATTTTTGGCAGCCATATTCTTGAAAGTTGTCACAATGATATGATAGAAACATAACCAAGACTTCTATATGAATTAGGAGGAACGACGAGGATTGGATATTCGGTTGGAGAAAGCCATGACACAAGAAGAACAGGTAAGTGTATCATACCTCTTCTTTTCAATTCACATCCAATTAATGGTAGGCTGCATATTCTTATAAATTGCTAGTTTCAACAAGTTCTATACTTGAATATGGATATATTGTACAAAAAAAAAAATAGATGGATTATGTGGAATGCATGATTAGTTTACAAGTCGTTGGTTGGTGGTAAAGAATTGTTAAATTGAAATTGGGAAGATAAGTAGCAGTAGTAGTAGTAGTAGTAGTAGTAATTACTATAGTGTTGATGGCTAAAGCTTTGTTATGAAGATACTTAGTGTCATAACAAAAATTACAAATAAGGCCTAGCAACCGCAGTAAGAAAGTTGAAGTGTGATCATGGTTTTGATACTTAGTTACTATAATGAGTAACTAAGGAAATGATATGGTTGGATGTTTAGTTTTCGAAGGAGGGAAACTAAGGTTAAAGTGATAATACTTAGCCATCGAAAGATTAATGACTATGAAATTGGTTAAGCTGAAACTTCATCATGAAAATATTGATAATTAAGGAAGTAAATTGCAAACATAAAACATTTGATAAGATTATCTTCGGTTAATGTTATTAAAGTCGGGATGGTCGGGAACATTTTATAAGATTAGCTGCGACTAATGGCATCAAAGTTGGGATGACGGGGAACATTTGATAAGATTAGCTCCGGTTAATGGCATCCAAGTCGGGATGGCCGAGAACGTTTGATAAGATTAGCTGCCGCTAATGGCATCCAAATAGGGATGGCCGAGAACATTTGATAAGATTAGCTCTGGCTAATGACATCTAAGTTAGAATGGCTGGGAACATTTAAGAAGATTAGACTCGGCTAATGACATCCAAATTAGGATGGCCGGGAACATTTGACAAGATAAGCTTTGGCTAATGACTTCCAAATTGGGATGGCCAGGAACATTTGATAAGATAAGCTTCGGCTAATGACATCCAAATTGGGATGGTCAGGAGTTTTTAAAGGAAAACAATGAAAAGGTCATGATGTCCGCAAATAGGACGATCATAATTGAGTAATGAGTTAATTAACAATAATAATATTCAAATTAGGATAGTCATGAATACCTGAAGAGATTATTGAAGGTTAAGATTAATGAGGTCATATTGAAACAATACAAAAATTATAAAAGTATATGAGACATCTGACATAAATTAACTATATGCTTTGTACTAGGATTTCATTAATACTCCCTCATATTTTAACACATGTTTATAAATTTGATGTTGTAATAGGACCTTTTTACACTCAAGCTGCTTAGTAGTCTTTTAGGGTAGAACTTTTATTAAGGGTATGTAACGTAATAAAATATAGTATTAGTAGCATAAACATAAGACATGCCCCTTTTATGTAAATTGTAATGTATTGAATCTTAATTTGTGTAAATATAGTAAGTTGTGAATTTCATATATTACTATGCTAATTAGAAATCCTTCAATTTATTTAAATTTTATTTACATAATTCATATTAAGGCCTCGTTTGTTTGCTGAAAAGTAGTTTCTTTTTGGAAAGTGAATAACGGGAAAGTGAGTTATTTTCTGATGTTTGGTGGTGTAATGGGAAATAAGTTGAAAAACAATTTCCAGTGTTTGGTTATGTCATCAAAAATGAGTTGGAAAATAACTTATTAATGTTTTATTTTTCTCAAGTTTATTAAAATAATGAGAAACAAATCTTACAAATTAAAAAGTTGAATGAGAATGAAATTGAAAAAAAAATATAATTTTATAAATTATCTCAAATAAAATAAATAATAATCAAAATAATAGATATCAAATCTAAAAAATAAAAAAATTGAAAGATGAAGAAATTAAAATAATTATAATTAAAATTTTATAAATTATTTCAAATAAAATAAGTAACAATCAAAAGAATGAGGATCAAATTTGATACATAAAAATTTTCAACCAAAATATGATAAGGTAAAAGCAAATAACAATTATAAAAATGAGGACCAAATTTAATATAAAAATTAAATTTTAAGAGATGAAATTGAAAAATAAATATTCAAAACAAAATATATATAGCAATCAAAAGTTTGAGAACCAAATTTGATATAATCAGCAAATAATATAACATTTCTAATTTTTTTACAACTTCTGGAAAGTATTTTCTATTGACCAACTTTCTTAGTGGCAAACAAACACATGAAAATTTGGAAAGTGATTTCCCGGAAAGTGAATTTCGGGAAACAAACATATCCTAAGTATAAATTGAATAGGTGACATGCTTGTTGATAGTAGAACTTATATTAAGATGTATATTGATTGGATGACATATTGAGATGTATTGATGACCGAATAGTATTATGATAGTGTAGTCGATAACTTGGTATAGGCTATATGCAAAGGAGACACTGCTGAAATTTTGGTAGAATATAAAAAAAAAATTCACATCAAATTTCCTAATGTCTTCAAAAATAGGATATTAAAATTTATGGCGTTACACTTGAACTTGGAAAATATCTTGGTAAAAAACACACCAGAGCTGTTGGACAAAGAGTCTGATATCATTGTAATGGAAATTGTTGACAAATTAAAGTATAATGATTTCATATATAAGAACTATATCTTAAATGAATTGGATAATACATTCTATGATGTATATAATTCCATCGATAGTGATATAACACTATAAGAAATCTTGAATCAAAAGTACTTGGCTGAGGATATTGGCTTGAAAAAAAATAAAAATATTAATTGAAAAATTTCATGACTTTAAAATTGTTAATGAAGGATAATTATAGGCTAAGTTCAAGATTTTAAACTTATCATATATGATATTCATGATGAAAGGATGATTCTAAATTAATTTTTCTACATGGCTATTGATATTAATAAGTTGTTATTATCTTAAAAGGATTTCAAGAACTATCTTAAACATGAGCTAACAG
>Ga0325401_1005104_pt1 | contig 12492 bp, 8 predicted proteins | sample PopdelMetagenome_FD_205666 | JGI IMG/M metagenome (GOLD analysis project Ga0325401, IMG submission 205666) | Populus deltoides microbial communities from Bellville, Georgia, United States - Xylem-PdKOR-R2 | ecosystem: Host-associated > Plants > Phyllosphere > Stem > Wood/Secondary xylem | place...
CTGTAGACAATTTAGCAGCGAACACTGATTCATTGTGGACAACACAATTTCGACAGTGAACACTGATTCACTACAGACAACATAATTTTAGCAGCGAATGCTAGTTCGTTACGGACAACACAATTTCAGCAGCGAACACTAGTTCGCTGCAAAGAACATAATTTCAACAGGGAACATTACTTTTCAGTTCCAGCATTACCTTTGTTCTTGGAACCCAGAAGAATCATATAATTTCGAGCCTGAACACATGTATTTCAGTTCCAGCATTACATTTGTTCTTAGAAACCAGCAGAAACACATAATTTCAAGCATGAACACATGCATTTCAGTTCCAACATTATATTTGTTCTTAGAACCCAGTAGAATCACACAATTTCAAGCATGAACACATGCATTTCAGTTCCAACATTACATTTATACATTAACACATTTCCACATAATTTTGTCAAAGATTTATTATAGAAATTACATCAAAATTACATGTACGATTCTGTTTTTAGCAAGGTCATCCCTTAAGCATTTAGCCACCTAAACTCCTAGTCTGTCCAACCACCATTATTGCTGGCCAACTAACTAGATTTGCATCTGCAAAACCATCGATCCCTCCATATTGTCTATTCTGGTTATAGGTCCCTCATTCAACCCCTTTATTGTCTTTCTTTTTAGTTTAGTTTCTTTTTGCTGGCAGCTAGTGTAAAATCCTAGCCAGTCCCTCATGGTTTTTCTTCTCCTTTTCGGTTCCAAGGCTCAAGAACAGCTGAAGAGAAGATTTGGTTCATACCTTACTGTTTGTAGTGGTTTTAGGAAGGAATTTAACAAGTTTTTCTCCTCCTTTTACTCATGTTTTTTTGCTTCTTCTTCCTCTCTGGTTTTGGTTTTCCTTCCCTCCTTCTCTAACTACACCAGCTGGCTGTTACACACCCTCTGGTTTCAGCCATGTTCAGCACTCATTAACTCTCATTTCCTCTCTAGGGTTCAAGAGGAATGCATGCAACTAGATTATGTGTTTTTCTCTAGATAAAGGGAAGGGTCTGTTGCAGCTGTTAGGGTCGGTTTTGGGAAGAGAAGGGTCACCTTCTCTCTTCTTCTCAACTCTCTTACTCACTCTTCACTCAAGAGAGCTTGCATGCAGGTGGTCTGGTTGGTTTTTCTTGGGGGCAGAGAGGTTCAATTGCAACAATGGCTGCAACTGTTTCTGGGGAGAGGAAGAGTCACCCTTTCTCTCTCCTTGTATTTATAGCCTCTATAAGTGTGATGAGGTGTTTGGACACTAGACCAAGGTTGTTTTTATCCCCTTTTTAGGTTATCTTGGATTGGTTACTATTTCAATTTTCCCCTAGGATAGGCCGATCCAATACTAATTTTTGTTGGGTTTTACAGTGTCGCTACCGATTCAGAAATCAACAGCGATGGTAGAGTCATTTCCAGCTTTAATTTACTCTTTTTTTGGTGTTTACAACTGGTGACACAGAATTCGACAGCAAAACTGATTCCCTGGTGGCATAGGATTTAGCAGCGAAAACTGATTCTCTAATGACTCAAAAATCATCAACGCAATCCAGTCTTATGGCTGGCGCTGAAATCATCAGCGCATATAGGCTATTGCTGACTCAAAAATCATTGACGAGAATTGAGTCATTATCGACCGAGAAATCATAAACGAAATTTGGTTTTACGGCTGACACTAAAATCGTCAGCGCACATGTCCTACTGTTAATACTAAAATCGTTGATGAAAACTGAGTCACTGTCGACTCAAAAATTGTCAACACAACCCAGTTTTATGGTTGACGCTGAAATCATCAACGCACATATCCTACTATAAACACAAAAAATTTTGACGAAAACTGAGTCGTTGTCGACTTAGAAATCATCAACGCAAACTAAGTCTTTGTCGATTTAGAAATTGTGAGTGACAAGTTGAGTCATTTCTGGTTTTGCCTTCTCCTTAGGTTATGCTAAGGTTTACGCTATGCGTTTTCCCTTACACATATTCCAACCTAGCCGAGTATAATCATTACCAACCACACTCCAATCATCATACATCATTACGTAATACAAAAACAACATCTTTGTAAGTACATTTACCAAGGTTTCTTCCAAGTCATCACTTCCAAGATCGGCACCTAACATTGCTACAACCATACATTCTTACATTCATAATTGTATTATGGGAATGCACCTATATAACTAATACAATTATTCAACACATAAGGGTTCTATTTCCAATTCATCTCATTTCATTCTAACTATATTCATCATGTATAGTTTCCTTCATGACTCATTCCCTCTCCTTTGGTCGAAACCTTGTTGCCCATTACTCCCTAGTTTGTACATGTAATTTCATCATATTTTATCAAAAGTTTACTCACAAAAAACATTTCTCAATGCATACCCATTCTCATGATTCATAAACATACATGTTCATTCATTATACAACAAAACTAAAGCATTAGATCATGATGTAATTTTCATTTTAACTCCAGCATGATTTTAAGGCTTACTAACAATACAATTTTACACTTAACATTAATCCAACACATTTTCACATAACTTCATCCACTATATATGCAGAATTTATATCATTAACATAAGTATAATCACAACAATATTACTTTAGCAAGCAACCCAAACAAAATTAACCCGACCTGCCCCGCCCCATTTTATTCTAACGAATCTAACCTCTCCTCTAAGTCACGTCAAAAATCCACCTGCCATAAACCCTAAGACCATCTTCTCTCGAAACCCAAAAAACCCACTTCTCCTCTCTCACAATCACCTTCGTCCACAATGGGTAGCGGCCAAGCAGCGGTTTCCTTTCTTAACAACCTCGCTCGCGCAGCTTTCGGTATCGGGGCCGCCGCTACCGTTCTCAACTCCTCTCTTTACACAGTCGATGGAGGCCAACGCGCTGTTCTCTTTGACAGATTCCGTGGAGTCATTGACACTACCATCGGCGAAGGGACTCATTTTCTTATCCCTTGGCTTCAAAAGCCATTTATCTTTGATATCCGAACACGCCCTCACACTTTCTCTTCCGTCTCTGGTACTAAAGATCTCCAGATGGTCAATCTCACACTCCGTGTTCTCTCTCGTCCCGAGGTAATTCATAAAATCAAAATCATTTTATGTATGTTTTTTCTTTTGATTGAAATGGATGGAAATGGGTATTGCTTGATTCGATGGTTTTTCAAGGGTACTTTTTTGCTGTTTTGCTTTGTTTTTTCAGATGAGCCGTTTCTTCTTTTTTTTGTTGGGTTTGTGTTGATTTTAGCTAGTGAATTAGTTTTACTTGGTTTCGAGATGCATTTAATTGGTTTTAGCTATGCAGCAAAGAAAGGAGATGCATTTAGTCTGTGATTTTATTATTTTCTGTTGGGCAAAGTGTGTTCCAGTGGTATTTAGAGGGGTTTTGTGCTGTTTTTTTAATGTGCTGTATATGATTCTGTTAGCTAGCAAAACTTGGTTTGAGACGGGTGTATAATTTAGATTGCTAGCAAAAAGAAAGAGGAGATTAATTCAGCTTGTCATTTTATTTGCTCAGTTGAGCTTTTCAATTATCGATTGAGATTTTGGCTTAGAAGCGAAGCATGTGGCTGTGGAAATTGAGGACTGAAGTTTTCTATTTTTCACTCATTTCTTCTTCACTATAGTCAGAATTAAGCAGATTATTAAATGGTGAGTGTGAATGCTTATATTTTCATTTTGTGAAAATTTGATGGAAGAAAGGTTATTTTGAGCAGGTGTCACGTTTGCCCCATATCTTTCAACGTCTTGGGCTTGAGTATGATGAGAAGGTGCTTCCTTCGATTGGCAATGAGGTCTTGAAGGCTGTTGTTGCACAGTTCAATGCTGACCAGCTCCTCACTGAACGTCCCCATGTGTCAGCTATGGTCCGTGACTCACTCATCAAGCGTGCAAGAGACTTTGACATTGTGATGGATGATGTGGCTATTACCCACTTGTCTTATGGAGTGGAGTTCTCAAGGGCTGTGGAGCAGAAGCAGGTTGCTCAGCAAGAGGCAGAGAGGTCCAAGTTTGTTGTCATGAAAGCTGACCAGGAGAGAAGGGCTGCAATTATCAGGGCAGAAGGTGAGAGTGATGCTGCTAAGCTGATCTCTGAGGCAACAACAAAGGCTGGTATGGGGTTGATTGAATTGAGAAGGATTGAAGCATCGAGGGAAATTGCTTCAACTCTGGCCAAGTCATCTAATGTGGCATACCTTCCTGGTGGTAACAACATGCTTCTGGCCCTGAATGCAAACCGTTGAATAGGTAATTTCTATATTTTTACCTACATTTGGATGCTTGAATTCGCCTGTGGGAGTTGGATTGACGTTTGGTTTCACCACTAGAATTTATTGGTTGGCAATGGAAATTTTATGCTGCTGCTTGGTGATTAGTATTAATGCTTTTTATCCCATGTTTGGGTGCTTGAATTTGGCTCTGGGATTGGGATTGATCTTTTCTTTTCACCTCTTGGATTTATGAGTTGGCAATGGAGTTTTGACGCTGCTGCATGGTATAATTATTATAAGTGCTTTCTATCCTTATATTGGAATGATGTTTGGTGTTTGCCATTTGAATTTTTGGGTTGGCAATCAAATTTTAGGCTGCTGCTTTGTGATTAGTGTTAAATGTTATGCCATTCCTATCTTTTGCCACCACATTTCACCCTGAAATCCTCAAGTCAACTGGTTTGTGGTTTCATTTAGCTTCCTCATTCCCTTTATTTCCATGTAAAATGTGGATGTCAAATTCCTTTCAAGCTAGTGTTAATAAGGTCATGGATCTCAATCCAAATAATTTTGCCTCTTCACATTGTCATTGACTACATCTACTTATTGTCTTTATAATTCTTGATTTCACTTCTATTTCTTGCAGGGGTTTGGTGTGATGGCATTACCTGATTGTGAATTGCAGGGTAGTACTTTCTTTATTAGTATAAAGTCCAAGCAATTTTGCATCTTCACATTGTCATTGAATACATCGACTTTTTGTCTTCATAATTCTTAATTTCACATCTATTTTTTGCAGGGGTTTTGGTGTGTTGTGATTTCATTGCCTGATTGTGAATTGCAGGGTAGTATATCTTTTTAGTATAAATCTTTTGATTTTGTAAAGACCATATATCATTTGAATTCGTTTTAAGATCAAAAGTTTAGAGTTCAGGAATTCAGGATCTTATGCTGAAGGGGAAGACTTGTGGTTTTTTTGTTATCTTATGGCTATGATCAGCTATAGGGTAACTCAAGGATTTGATTGCTAATGTGCTTAAAATATGTGAATGAATGTGGTCCTTGATGGGTGACCATTTTTAATTGTTTAACATGTTTGTGTGTTTGGGAATGTGATTGCGGTTGCTTTTCAACGTGTTTTCTACTTATAAATGCATTAAAATAATATTTTTTAAAAAATCATTTTTGATATCAACACATCAAAATAATCCAAAAATACTAAAAAAAAATATTAATTTCACCAAAAAAAAATTTAAATTTTTTTTGAAAGATTGGATCACATTCCCAAATACAGTGCCCTTTCCCATGATACCTCCTCTCCCAAACGGTTTAATTTCCATTTTGGGATATCTGATTAGATACTTGTTTTGATGGAAATAATGGTAACTATTACGGAGAGAGTGAGTGGTCACAAGTCTTGGTAGTCTGTTGGTACGTGGATGCGAGGGTCTACATAGTTATAGCACCATTACTTGCATTGTGGAATTGGGACTATTCTTTTGCAGTGCATAATGGTTGTTGGTGTGTGAACCATAGGTAATAAATATGGATTGGTTTGGCGGGTTAATCCGAGATCTTGTTGGCTTGGTGGCTGGACCAGTCAGGGTAAGACAAAAGATCGGTCAGTGTAAAAACCTGGCAAAACCTAGTCGATCTGGTGGGTCGACCCATGACCCGGGTGAACCTGAACAATACCTGGTTTTTTTTTTCAAATGTGGTTTTTCTTCTACTTTTTGTTTTCATATTTTTAGTTGGTTACCCTTTTCAAAGTTCACTATTAATACTAGAAGAATGTTTTATTTTTCAATGTGGGATTTGAAATTTCTTAGTATATATACTTTATGTTTTCAAGAAAAAAATTATTTTTTTATTGTGAGATTTGAAGCCCTTTAATGTATATATTCTATGTTCACAAGAAAAAAAATTATGTTTTTTCAATATGAAATAAAAAAATTTTATTTTGATTTAAATACTTTAACTTAAAAGGATAACATAATATCTTTTCAATGTGAAATTTAAAGGATTTGAAACCTTTTAGTATATACACTTTATATTTACAAGCAAATTTTTTTTTTAATATGAGATTTGAAACCTTTTATTATATATATTTTATGTTTCCAAGAAAAAAAATTATATTTTCAATGTGGGATTAGAAACTCTTTAGTATATATACTTTATGTTCATAAGAAAAAAATTATGTTTATTCAATGTGGGATGAAAAAAAATTTTGATTAAAATACTTCAACTTAAAAAGATAACATAATATCTTTTCAATGTGATATAAAAAACTTTTTGATATATTCTTTTAAATTTCATTATTTATAACATATATAATTGATATTTATATGAATTGTTTCTTAATTTTTTCATATGAAATATTAAAATTTCAAATTTTTTTTTTTAATTTTTCCAGATTGATCCGTGTAATCTGTGACTCGGCTCCTTAGCCGGGTTAACCCCTGGATTGGGTTTGATAATTATGGTGTGAACGTGAAGCCCTTGATGACAATATAAACAATGTTTATCAATACAAGTTACTTGGTTGTCTCTGTCTCTTTTTTCGTTTAAGTGATTGTCTCTTTTTTTGTTTAAGTGATTTGCCCTTGATTGTTGTTATGAATGTTACTAGAGGTGTTCCGAATCCTGTTTGGTCTAGTTTGGGTTAAAAAAATCCAACTGAATTGGGAAATGATATTTCTTGAAAATATGACCCGAACTGAATTGAAAACCAGTTTGGTTCGGTCAAGTTTGGTTTTTTAACATTAAAAATCATAAAACTAAAAAGTGTCTATGAAATTTTGTTATTTTTAATTTCAGATTTGAAAATATAAATAATTCCATCCATCTATATCAATTTTTCCATCAGTTGCCTTTAAATTCATTATTGGTTCAACTTTCAGTTTATGTAAATAGACTTCTTCATTTTAATAAACTAACTTTTTTATTATTTTAATAAAATGACTAATTTTTCATTTTTCAATATGATTTTCTTTTAGTAAGAAAGCACCTTCTAAAAAAAGTTGTGTTTGTATGATATAAATGAAAATAATTTTTTTTTTAAGATGTAAACTCTTTTTGTGCTATTAAAATATTTATTATTTTAATTAAATAAATGAATATCATATGATTGCAGTATAAATGAAAAAACTTACAAATATTTATATATATAGAATTTGGTTGACACAATTGAAAAAGTTGGCATATATAAAAAATAAAATTCGAAGTTCAATTGAGAAAAACAAAAATTTGGTGCCCCAACAATGCATTTTTTTTCTTAAGTAATTATCTAAAATATACATCATAAAAAACAAAGTAATTAATAGAGTGAAAATTTTGAAAAAAAATGGTGTTCTCAAATAAAAAAAACAAACTATAATTCATATACTATATCACACTCGATAAACTAATATAATAGATAAAGAGTAAAACTAAAAAAAATTATCATATAGTTTTATAGTAACTAAAAAACACTAACTAATTTTTAAAAATTCTTGGGTAAGAAACTAATTATAATATAAGATACAAATCTCCTTATGACATTCTACTTAAGATAAGTTTCTTCGAGTTTATTTTAAATGATGAAAACACTTATTATACTTACATGCTAATAGTTTGTTTAAACTAGTCACATGTGTTTGTTATTTAAGGTAAAAGATTTTTGGTCTTAGACAATAATTTGACCTAGGCGCTCGATCCTTACTCTTGAAATATAAGTATTGGATCTGAGAGGATAATAATAGTTAACTAAGCTTTTCTCTATTCTATTTAATCATGTCCAAAATATGTATAAATGTCGTTACTCCTCATTGACGGGGCTTTATGGGGTCATGTTGACACAACTTAGGTTTACTCATAATAATAGTGTATCTATTCTGAAACCTGAAAGTTTCTAAACAAACATTGGTAAATTTTAAACAATAATATTTACAAATAGAGATTAAAAGAATATTTACATTATATGTTTTTTTTAAAAAAAAAATATGTTGAAAAAATTAAGGGTAAAAAATGATTATGATAGCCACCGCTCAACCTCTTTAGAATACTTGCAGTATAAAGAAATTAGTTATTTTTCTCTAACTTTGTATAATAAATTTGTAAAGAAAAGAAAGTTTTTTTTATGCAAACCTCGTAGATATAAAGATTCAAAAACCCACAATCAAATACACCTTTATACCAAAATTGTTGCACATATAAGAATGAAATAATCTAAGATAGTATAATTCCCTAACTTAAATAGTCTTATAGTTGAAATTATATTTTAGAAAGGCTAGATAACAATTAACCCCTATTAGAAATCTCATCTAAACTAAGAGAATCAAATTTGAAATTGATGTCCCTTTGTTTCTTTAATTGGTAAGGACAGTTTAATTTTAGCTTTAAATAATCTTCTCTAATTAAAGAAGATTGTTGCCCTCATTAATCTTCCTTATAGGACTAGAGAACTCTTCAAAATAAGTTATTGAATATTCTTGTATTATTAGAAAAAAAAAATCATTTCCAAATAAGAATTTATAAGTTAAAAGACAACATATAACAAAACTCGTACAACACTTTTTAATATGTATCGTGATACCTTTTTGAAATTCAATTGACCTATAACAACTTAATTATTGGGACAATACACCAATTGTAATATAAAAAAAAACAGTTAATTCTTTAAAAAGAAAATGAATTTATACAGAAATCCATCAAAATTTCTGCCGAAATTTTAGCAGAGTTTTTCCTATATCGGGAAGTCTCAAGTTATCGATAACAACCTCTTACGCTTCTATTAATTATTATCTAATTCGATCCAATCATCCTGGGTCTCAATTCCAACAATACACATCAACGCAATCACAATTTTCTCAAACATTAATATAATATAAATGAAGTATTAAATGACACTAAATAAATAAACAAACTTACATGTAAAATATAAATACATGAATATAAATTAAGTTAATACATACAATTTAAAATATATTAATACAATTTAAGTCACAACAGTTTCTTAAGATACAAAATACATGAACATTCAATTTAAACTAGATAACAAAAGGATAGAAAGATCTAATATTCACTCCTGACATGAGTGTGACGGAACTGAAATAAATATAACATTGGATAATAAATATCATGGAAAAACAATATTAACATCGGTAATTGAGTAATTTATTCAAGACTAAAATTCATTCATACTTCTTAGAACTCCCCACTTGGTCCTTTTAGGATTTCTTTCTCATGAATTCACTAACATTTTTCCATTCCAGTAACAATTTCTTACCAACATCATATATTAATATCGAAGAAAAATTTCTTCAAGAAAGTGCCAATGCCAATTTATTGGTATCATTAATTATTCTTCACTTGATAGTTAATCAAATCTTTTCTTTTCTAAGAATCTTTGGATGGTAATGTTGATACTAATGAATCTTATTAGTATCATTAGTCTTTCATATTAAGACCGACCAATCAAGTTTGTCATGAATGCTGATATTAATGTAACCCATTGATACCATTAATTATTCCTATACCAAATAGTTAATCAAGTTCCAATAATACCTTAAAATATCCTTGGAATTGCTAATGTCAAGGATCCTTGACATCATTAATCTCCATACCAAGAATAGAAAATCAAGTTTTTGTGGAAATGACGATATCAATGTAGCCCATCGATATCATTAACTATTCTTAACCTGAATAGTTAATCAAGTTCAATATCCTTCATGTTCCATAATGATCATGCCAAAGTTAACAAACTCTACTAACATTATTAGTCTCCCGTACTTAGGACCAACTAATCAAATCCAAAAAAATACTAATTTCAATGGAACCCATTGATATCATTAACCATTCCTAATCGGGATAGTTAATCAAGTCTGTTTCCATTTCTCAGCCGTTTCATTAGGTATTTTCTCTTTTTGGAACATATGTATATATAATCCAAAAATTAAAAAAGAACCATAATTATGTACATTTTAAAAGAATATAGGTATAGAACATCTACCTATTACAGAAGCTTGCTCCCCTATTGCTGTTGAGCAACTCCTGTGGTCCCTCTTGTATTCACAAGTATTCCACATTATTTCCTATTAAAGTTACATTTCTCATAATAACAATAATAATAACAAATGTTGACCTCCCTTCAACATATTTTCCTTAACATTTGTATTTCCCATTACATCCTTTAAGATTTGTTCTTTATTTAATCATAGCTAATATTATAAATTTCAGTTTCGAACACGGCTTATTTTCTTTGAACGCTAAGACACAACACTACACATTTTTTGAGGGAAAGAAACCTAATTCTGCCCCTAACATGTCTAAATTTCCTGTTTTAGTAACTTGTCTAAACTATTAGTAGGGTTTGCAGCCTAACCTCTTCTTAGAGTTTTACCTATATTTGGAGTTCTAGAACTCCAATTTAAGTGAGGTTAGTCTTATTGGAAAGCTAATACCTTGGATATAACTTCTATGAAGAAACCTCTCCCAAATTCTATCAATTTGAGGCTCAAATCCTTTTTAGAATCTAGGGAGACAATCTGTCTAATTTTCATCAAAGGTTTAATTGAACCTTCAAATATCTTCATTTCCCACTCTTCCTCCAAAACAATAATTTCTACATTATATGTGTGGTAACCTCACTAAATGTGACCTTCTACAACATACAATCTATCCATTATTAACATACAAAATCTCAAAAACTCCACCTCCCTTTCTTTTAACCTTATGTTGACCGAAACTTGGCCTAAGATAACCAAGTCCTTCTCATGCAATAATTATCTCCTCTAACCATTTTTCACATTATAAACAACACATCGCAAGCAATTTACAAGGAAAATCATAAATTCTCCTTTTCCAATTCCCTCCCCTAATGGTTGGCCACCTATGATTCTTTAACCATTGAATTTTCTTTGATATTTCTACATATTTTAAATTCAAAGCAATCTACAATACTCTAATTAATTTAATTTCACACAATTCTATATTTACCCTAAATTCTCCTAAAAAATCATAGCTTATATTCAAAATTAATACATCAATTTCTAATCGAATTCAAATTGGTTTGCATAATCAAGTTTAGGGCCCCTCACCCGGTGATAAACTGGAATTCGATCCTTAACTAGTCGAAAGTTTTTTTACTCCTCCCTTAACTGAAATCGTAGCTTCACTTGTTTGACTCTTCTCTTCCGCTCCTAATTTCTTCACTTGTTTCTTATTAATTTCCTTGCCTAAAGATGTTTTCCCTACCAACTGATCTAAATATTGTATAAGCATAACAAGTTTTAGCGTCTCTCTCAATTTTTGATGGAAAATTTTTTTTCTCTCTATCTTCTCTCCACCGCAACCAGCCTTAGTAGGAAGAAAAATGGGGTATTTATAGTATCATTTTTCTTAATTACACTTTGGCCTCACTTATTTAAATGTTTTATTTTTGCCCCATTCCTTTTTCTTTTTATAATTTGAGTTATATCTCTCTTTTTTTTTTTGATCTATATTGTTTTCAGTTTAATATACAAGTTTATTTCCGGGGTTTACATGACTTGAAATTGTAACCTAATATAGAACAATACCTTTGGAAACATTTAGTAAAAATTTAGTTTGATCCTATGGTCGGATCAAGAGTTATGTTTGTTAGTATAAAACTGGATAGTAGGAAACATTACGCTAAAATCCAAATTTGATTGTTCAACTTTTGCATGGATTGTATCATTTCCTTTCTCTTCAAGAAGATTCAACTTTCAATCACCAATAGGAATAATTGATACTTCATTAGCCTCTTGTTTAAGCCTTTAAAGCTCTTTTCTTGCCAACACTCGCCTCCAACAACATTGTATGAAAGCAACAGTCCTTCTCTTTCATCTTACATTCTTTTATCGTTAACACTCCTCTCTTTTTGAAGCTTGCCAATCATTGGTTATTTTTTTTTAACTCATCAATTTCTTGTTGCACCACTCTAGCATACAAGATAGGCTTTTGTGTTCTTTAGCTTGAACTTTTATCTATTTGTCTTTATCCCTTGGTGATATAGACCAGCCCACCAACACAAAGGATTCACTAGAGATGCCAATTAGATTAATCATATGTAAATGTCATTTTGTTGGCTTAAATTAGTGAAGATCCTTTTATGATTAGTCAAAAGATAATTTAGCTAAGATAGAAGTTTATCAAGATGAGTTAGCATTATCTTCTCTGTAATTATCTAATTAGTTTAGATTATTTAAGAGACAAGATCAAATAGAGTAGAAAAAATTATTCAAAGATAACTTTAT
>Ga0325401_1005105_pt1 | contig 12492 bp, 4 predicted proteins | sample PopdelMetagenome_FD_205666 | JGI IMG/M metagenome (GOLD analysis project Ga0325401, IMG submission 205666) | Populus deltoides microbial communities from Bellville, Georgia, United States - Xylem-PdKOR-R2 | ecosystem: Host-associated > Plants > Phyllosphere > Stem > Wood/Secondary xylem | place...
AATCAGTACGTCAGTCCACAGCGCCATCATACGCTAGAGATCAAACTCGTAGGTTGGAAAACTCTCAACCCACGCAGTCTCGTCATTTCACGTGCTTACGTGGGAATTAAAGGAGAGTGACGTGACTTGGGTCGTACGTACGCACCCTTGTGCAGTTTAGTGAAGGCCCCTGAATATACAGGATAAATTGGGCATTTAAAATAAGAAAAGAGCTGGAAATTTTGGTGAATTAACGCACTTTTGGTTGTGACTGTAAATCAAATGCTACGTTTTTAAATTGTAACATCAATTAAATTTTATGGCTAACCGGTTTATCAGCATAAGATGCATAAATATAGATTTTGACCGACTACACAGGTATACAATACTGGTATATCTAAACTATACTATATAAAAAAAATCAATTATTATTTTAAAACTATCATTACTCATAATCGATATAGAATAATACTGATCTTCACCAACTTAACATCTTCAAATTATTTCAATATCACTATTATTATAATTCCGTTCAAATTCATGACAAATAATTGTTTATATTTTTTACATATAACATGTCTAAATTACTATTTAACAATAAAATGTTTCTCGTTATTGTATGTAATATTAATGTTCACATCAGGAACAATAATGTCATAATAATTACATCATATAAATATGTGATGAAAATATTTTATTTCAACTAAACTAAATATAAATTCATAATAATATAGTATATTTATCTTATTTGTAGGACCAGAAAAAAGGTTATAGCGACAATGATAATAGAGGAAACAAGATAAAAATATTTAATGGGTTTTTTTAAAGATACAAGTGGTGAGGAAGAGAAATGATTTGATTAGGAAGAAAACTTAAATTTTAATTAATATCATAATTAAAAATAATGATATTTAAGAAACGTTACTATTTATTTATAAGCAAGATAAAATACAAATATATTATATCACCAAGTTCTTTTTTAAGACTCCAAAACTTTAAATTTAGTGTGCTGATTAAAAAAAAGAAAAGAAAAAAAAACCCCAAAAGATAGGACTTTAAGCTTTTTGCTCCACAAAGTCGCGTGCACCCGTCCCCGTGTATGTTTTTTACATTTTTATCGAAATGCACGCGTTCTCCAGAGCAGTGAGATGGACGCGCTCTCGTCAACGGAAATTTGGGTGTTTTAGGGGCAAAGCATGGCATAGGCATCACCCATTTTTGGATCAAAGAATTACTTCTCCTGCTCAACTTAGCTTTATATGACCGACGCCAAACGACGGCATCTTTAGCGTGGTTAATGTGGAAGCATCGCTGATCTGTCCCTCTTCTCTTGCTCCTTGTCAATGAGATGATGTCACATTTTAAATAAAGAAAACCCACCTAACATATTATTCCTAAAATAACACACTTGTTATTAGATTGATTTTTTAAAATATTTTAAAATAATTTTAATATTTTTTAATGATTTTAATATGAGACTAAAAATAAATAAATAAAACATTTATTTTATGTTTTTTAAAATAAAAATATCACTTTAAAAATAATTGGAAAAACACTTGAAGCACAACATTAAATAATATTTGTATATAATAATTTTGAGACGTGTAACTTAACTGGTCAGATCCTGAATTTGTTTTCTAGAGGTTACAAGTTCAAATTTCACAAAACTTATATAATCATTAGTTTCATAGCTTGCGGGAGACCAAACTGATCCGATCATCATATTTGAATATATTTATTTACATGGTGATTAATTTGGTCTAATTTCAAGATCCATAACCAGTGAATTTCTTGAAACATAGCAAATGATTAGCTTTCATTCATTGAAAAATCTACTGCGAAGAAATTAGAATTCACATGTTCTTTAAAGTACTCTTTGTGTAAGTATGATATTAATTTTAAAGAACAATTAAAAAGCATCTAGAATTTATCAATTTAAATAAAAACAACTTTCAAATGGCGTTGTAAGTTCAATCACAACCATTAAATGTCAATGAACATTCCGTCATCCATATTTTGTATAAGTTGGGCCGTGTAGATCGAAAATTATGGATACATAGAATCAAACATTAGTTTTTTTTTTTTTTTAAATTCTGGTGAGCAGATTGCCTAAACAAACTGTAATCACGGACGACAGCCCAGAAATTAATAATAATAAAAAAAAAACAAATGCTGAAATAGCACCGGCGCCTGTACATGCCATTACAAAAACAAAAGATACCATGCACGTTGTCGATGTTCAGTAGAGATTCAGCAAAAGACAGCCATGTTTATGTCATCCCATTAACATAAAATTATACGAAGCTAATCTTGATGTTTGATTAGACTGCTAAGCAGCTCAAGTTTATCTATACTGTTTTTTAAGATATTTTTTATTTAAATATATATATTTCTTAACTTTTAATACCAAACAATTCAGGTTTTCTGTACTTTCACTTCTTTTTTTACTGGCATCAATAATGCAAACCAGGCATGCTTTGGATGAAGCTCTCTTTTTTACCCTACTTTGGTCCTAATTAGCAACTCCAATTTCCATAAAGGGCGGCCATTCATGACTTTTACCGCTACGTGCAAACATGTAACCGTGCGAAGCAAGCAAAAAGGACAGCAGGGGAAAACAAACGTTTCTTAGTCACCGAAAAAATAACCGTTACATATGGCCACGTGTCAGTCCCTCGCTTCCACCTGTCTTCTTCACCTCTCTTCGGATTCCCTCACTCGCACACCATTCCTTTGTTTCCTTGCTTGCTTCCGTTTTTGTTCTGCTTCCAGTTCTTTTCTCACTCTCTGACAAAACCCGTGAAGCGTTCTCAGTCTCCTTCTCTTCACCTCTCCAATAAACCTCAAACACTCAATTCTATAATGTTAATGTCTTGATGTCTCTCTCTTGCAAAACTTCGGACATTGGTACTTTACCCCTTCCTCTGTTTCTCCTCCTCTGTTTAGTACTGTTAACAACCAAAGCAACATCGACTGATTTTGACTTCGGTACTTTAACACTTAGCAGTCTTAAGCTCCTCGGCGACGCTCACTTAAACAATGGCAACGTCCGTCTCACTCGTGACCTCGCCGTCCCCAATTCTGGCGCCGGCAAAGTTCTCTACTCTAAACCCATCAGATTCCGGCAGCCCTCCACTCACGCCATCACCAGCTTCTCCACTTTCTTCTCCTTTTCTGTTACTAATCTGAACCCTTCCTCCATCGGCGGTGGCCTCGCTTTTGTCCTCTCGCCTGACTCCGACACCCTCGGTGCTGCCGGCGGCTTCCTTGGACTCCTCAACACCAACGACATGCCAAAGGCTGCTTCCAGTTTTGTGGCGGTCGAGTTTGATACTTTAATGGACGTGGAGTTTAAAGACATTAATGGGAACCATGTGGGTTTGGATCTAAGTAGTATGGTTTCTACACAAATTGGTGATTTAGGAGCTATTAATATTGATTTAAAAAGTGGTGATCTTGTTAATGCTTGGATCGATTATGATGGTACAAACCTAAGCTTTAACATTTCTGTTTCATATTCAAATCTTAAGCCCAAAGAACCAATCTTGTCTTTTAATCTTGACTTGGACCAGTATGTTAATGATTTTATGTATGTTGGGTTTTCTGGGTCTACTCAAGGAAGTACAGAGGTTCATAGTATTGAGTGGTGGAGTTTCAGTTCATCTTTTCAGTTAAGTTCAGGTTCTGAGTCATCTTCCTCTGTACCTCCACCTCCAACGGCTAGTTTGATGAATCCAACGGCCAATTCTGTTAAGTCCCCGCCACCAACTTTGGCTCCTAGTGGTTTAGAGTCAGTTGGTGGTAAGAGTGCTAAGTCTGATTCGTGTCATAATCAGCTCTGCAAGCAGGGTGCAGGGGCTGTTGCAGGGGTGGTGACTGCTAGTGCTTTTTTTGTTATCTTCGCCGGTGTTCTTATCTGGGTTTTCTCTAAAAGGTCCAAGCGTGTAAAAGAGTCAGAGTCTTTTGCATCAGAGGTTATCAAAATGCCCAAGGAGTTTAGCTACAGAGAGCTTAAATCAGCTACTAAATGCTTTAATGCGAATAGAATTATTGGTCATGGAGCATTTGGTATTGTTTATAAGGGTATATTGCCGGAGACTGGTGACATTGTGGCGGTGAAGCGGTGTAGTCATAACAGTCAAGGAAAGAATGAGTTTTTATCTGAATTGTCGATAATTGGGACTCTAAGGCATCGAAATCTTGTTCGGCTTCAAGGTTGGTGCCATGAAAAAGGTGAAATTTTGCTTGTTTATGACTTGATGCCCAATGGGAGTCTTGATAAAGCTTTGTTCGAGGCAAGAACGCCTTTGCCATGGCCACATAGGCGTAAAGTCTTACTTGGTGTTGCTTCTGCTCTAGCTTATTTGCATCAAGAATGTGAAAACCAGGTGATTCATAGAGACATTAAGACCAGCAATATTATGTTGGATGAGGGGTTCAATGCAAGATTAGGAGATTTTGGATTGGCCAGGCAAATTGAGCATGATAAATCGCCAGATGCAACAGTAGCTGCTGGTACAATGGGGTATTTAGCTCCCGAGTATCTATTAACAGGGAGAGCAACGGAGAAAACCGATGTATTTAGTTATGGAGCTGTGGTTCTTGAAGTGGCTAGTGGGAGAAGACCCATCGAAAAAGAGACTAGCGGGGTTGGGAAAGTTACGCTTAATGGGAATTTGGTTGAATGGGTTTGGAATTTACACAGGGAAGGCAGATTGCTTGCGGCAGCTGATGATAGGCTTGAGGGTCAGTTTGATGAGAGCGAGATGAGGAGGGTATTGCTGGTTGGGTTAGCTTGTTCGCACCCTGACCCAATAGCTAGACCCACTATGAGGGGTGTGGTCCAGATGCTCGTGGGGGAAGCTGAGGTCCCTCTTGTCCCAAGAGCAAAACCTTCGATGAGTTTTAGCACTTCACATCTCTTGTTGAGCTTGCAAGATAGTGTGTCTGACTGTAACGGTATGATCACCATTTGCTCTTCCTCGTCAGAAAACAGCTTCATAGGTGGTGGTCATGACCTTGTCTGATCAAAGTGAAGAAACGGGCCCCAATCTTTTGTTTATTGACTCATATTATTATTATTATTATTATTATTATTATTATTATTATTCGTTTATGTATGTATAACACAATAACATCCATTGTAATCACAAGGTTTTTAGGGACATTTTTTTTCTTAGTTTTTAGTTTTAAATTGACGTATCCTTTTTGGTATAATAAAATTAGTAGTGAGGGCTTTAACTATAGCTATATACAAAGAGAAATGGTGGAGGGTCATTTTCTTGCTTTCATTGGATGGTTGTTCCTTCGTGGAAGGGATGGGTAGTTGCTTTCACAAGCAAGCTTATAGTCAAAAGTATAGTGGTTAGTTAGAGATATGCTTACAGGAAGTGAAGTTATTATTAAAAAAAACCAAAAAAACTAGTGAGATTATTACAATCCAGTTACGAATTATTGTAAAATTCGACTGTATTTCACAACTGTTATATAGATAGTTACTATACGCCAACGCTTTGAATCAAATCCAATATGTGCTACTAAAACTGACTGCGTGATCCGTTACTTGGCTCTATTGTCGATTTTCTGCGTTTTCCTCCATTGATAGTTGATTTCAAGAACAGGAGAAGGTGTAGGTTTGAGTGATGTGTAGCCAGAAAGATTCAAGAGTCATGTCCAAAGGCCATAAACAAATACCGGACAAATACAAGGAGATGGAATAAAAATAGAAAAGCTAACGCAAATGCTCAATGCCTACTCTGTCGTTTGTGTGTAGAAAACAACGAAAAGACACCTCCCAAAACTCTTGTCATTTTTTTTTTATTTTTTTATTGTTTTTGCAAGGTTACTGATAACTAAAGGGTAAGCCAAGTGCCACCCCTTCGAAAATAAGTTAAATAAATCGTGGGGTATCTGCCCATTGCACTAGCTAGCAAACAAATTTTCTCGGAACTTGACAATTCTTCTGTGGAAATACGAACAGCCCTCCCCAAAATGCCTCCATGTTATACTCTCTCTGTGTTTGTGGCCCAGGTCCAGCAACGCACCTTGTCATGCATATGAGCAGAAATGAACGGCCGTGTATTGGCTGCTTTTCAGATATCAACGCTGCGACTGATTACCCAGCCTTCCAAATTTTGGGACTGCAGCCAGATTTTCCTGCTTTCATAGATTCGTTGTCACAGAAAGATTATAAAGCACCATCTCCCATAGATTCCATGACCTTGTACGTTAATTCACATGCGGATAGGTTTTTTACCTTGGTGTATCGACAAACATATTTGTCCTGTTTCTTATTTGTCTGATAGTAAAACAATTTGGTGTCTGAGTTGTGATAACAATAGCAACCAGTAAGATATTGATTGGGCCAAAAATAAATTAGGCCCAACCGAGCCCAACAAGAAAGGAAATAGAAGAGAGAAGAAGAAAAGCCTAATAGAGGCTAGAAAAGAAAAAGATAAGAGAGAGAAAAGAGAGGCCTGACAAGGCCCAAGAAAAAAAAGAGAAGGAGAAGAGAAAAAATTATAGGCCAATCAAGCTTAGGTTAAAGGAGAAGAGAAGAAGAGAAATGGAGAAAAAGTAAAAAGATAGCCTAACCTAGCTTGATAACAAGCCCAATCGGGCATAAAAGAAAAGAAAAGGAAGAAGAAAAGAAGGCATGAAAAACAAGAAGAGAAGGAAAGGGAGGGGAAAAAAAAAGAAGGGGGGTGTCATTTACATTGGAGATTTTTCAACGACATATGAATGTTACTCTCACCGAAACAAAGTAAAAAACACCAATTAAATGACAAAGTCTCACGCAAAACCTGAATACGGTGGGGAAGAGCATGTGTTGGCACTTGTCTTACACTTGCCAGATACACCTTTTATTTTCTTCAATTTCAGTTATTAATTCTTTTATAACTTTTCTATTCAATCCCTAATTCTGCCTAACTGATACTAATAAGGGAGAGGAGAAAAAAGGAAAAGAAAAGAAAGAGAAAAAAAATGGTCCAACCATGCCCAACAACCTTGGCCCAATTGAATTCACCAAGAACATAAAGGAGAAAAACAAAGAGAGAAAGAGAGGAAAAAGGTGGTCAACCTAAATTGGTAAGCATAACTAACTCTCTTCGTGTCGGCAAATCTCATTTAGACATGACACGAGGTTCAAGGTATAGTATACTACCACGTCCTGAATTTTTTATTTTACAAGTTATTAGTGTCGGTGCACACTTGAATTCTCATATTACGAGTTATCAATACAGTGCCCACATGAATTCTTTAAGTTGTCAATACAGTGCCTACCTAAAAGCTATGCATCACAAGTTGAAAAGATGGACACCTACATGAATAACTCATCCTAACAAGCTAATTACACTAGAGCTCATGATGAATAAATATTCTTCATGATTACTTCTACGAATAGATTTTCTATTCTATAGCACATGTGGCACAAGGTATATATGTATCAAAAAAACCACCAATTATGAAAGACAACACAACAAATCCATATAATTAAACCATAACATAAGTTCTCTTATATTTTTATTTTTATTCTTCTACATATTATTTTCTTTTTATGCTTTGCTAATTTAGGTATTAGAGGATCCTATGTTCTATATAGGAGAATTGTTTTGCAGGAGAACATGCATCATCAGTCCAAACCAAATAAACATAATTTCAACCCACTAAGCAGTTATAGAGAAACCCATATACTTTTAAAAGTTTTTCCAACTTTGTTAGATACTATTTATATGTTCCAACTTTGTTAGATACTATTTATATGTTCGCATTTCGTTATAGGTCAAAGCAGGAAAATCAAACATTCCTAAGATGGTAATAAACATATATGTATGATTTCTTTGAATAGAGCAATGAAACTAAGACAAAGATTGGAAAAGCCTAAAAGGAAAGTCTCATTGTAGACATTAAAATATCCATCAATAATTGAGGTGTTATGAGCCTTGAAGATTCATAATCCTTTGAGTTTATGGCAAATTGAAATGTCTGGTAAAATGGAGCAAATATGTTGCGTCCTACAGCCTCAAGAACACTACAACTCCTCAAAATCACATCTTTTGGCATGCCTTTCTTCTTCATGTACTCTTTATGTACTCTTTTAGATTACTAACTATTGTCTCAATTAGATTCTCATAAACTCCATGGAATTTATTAAATTTTGTCACATGGATTGTTACAACTAGAGGCCCTTCAAACCCTATTTACACTTCATTTTTTATAGATTAACATAATTGAATGGTGTTATAGCATGAACATTGAATTGAAATCCAAGCACTTATAGGAAATAACACAAATTTTAGTTCATCAACCATATAATTAGAATCAGATAATAATGATAGAACATAGAACTACATTTACAATTATCATCACCAATGTAAAACAAATTTCAAAGCCTGTATATTTTCTTATAGTAAACGGTGAAACAAAAACTAACTCCTTAAGCCAAAAATCCAATCAATATAAACTTAAAAAATTAGTGAAATCATATGCTATTAACATAATTTAGCTATCATAACAATGTATTTCAATTAAGAAACATTGAATGAATGGAAATAAAAAATTCTACTCCTACTAAAACAAAGTTTCATAAGAGTTTACAATTATCATCACCAATAGAAAACAAATTGTAATACCTTTATATCTTCTTATAGGAAAAGGTGAAACATAAACCAACATGTTCTTTAAGCCAAAATTTCAATCGATATGAGTTTAAAAACTAGTGAAATTAAAAGAAAACAAAAGGGCTCCTCCTTTTACTGTGGCACAATTACTGTTCACTGTCTCACAAATCATTATGGCTTGGAGCAGTAATTTTTTTAAAATTTTCAATTTAATCCTCAAACTTTTATTTTACACAATTGAGCTATTTTAAACATAAATTAACACTCAATTGCATAATTTTTTAGGAGAGATGGTTGAATTGAAAGACAGGAGACGGAAGTAGAAAACACAAATAAAATAGATGACAACTTTAAAATTTATTTGAAAAGTTCATTTTAGTTCCCCATGTTTTTTAGATATTGGTGACCAGTCCTTTTAATTTTAGAAAAATTAATTTCGGTACCAAACTTTATTTCCTTATTTTTAAGTCCTTTTTAAGTGGCTGAATTCTAGTATAGAAAAAGAAAGTTGTTATCGTGATTATTCCAGCCATCAAATGATCGATTTTTGTGCCAAATAATTCTATATGATAAGGAGAGTTCAAATTAGATGTTTATTTTTTTTTTACCTTAAAAAAACCTAAAAATATCTTAACTCCAAAAGATTTTTGATTTCGGGTTGATTTTTGATTTTGATACGGATTTTCATGTTTTTGAGGTCATGAATTGATTTAATAAGGTTTCTATGGTGTTTGTTTTAGGTGTTTTAGGTCAAAAATGAATTGAAAATGAGTTTTAGAAGTAAAAAACTAACAACTTTGTTTTTTTGGCCACCACAGTGGCTGAAATCTAGGGATTCTAAATGACGGATCGTTTATTTTTTTTTAAAGTAAATTAGGGCGAATGACATGAACTTACAAAAAAAAAAGCCCCAACAGTGCCTAGCCTCATTTTTTTAAAAAAAATTAAACCTTTTTTTATATCTTTTTAAAAACAATTTTGAAGTCTGTAATTTACTCATTGTGACTTTTTTGCTTATCTAATATTTTTTAAATATTGATTATTTTTTTATTATATTGGATATGATTAATTTTTGAAGAGGTTAGTATGATTTAGTTGTACTGTTTTTATATGTTAAATTTATTTTTTAAAAATAAAAATATTTATCTTTTATAATATTTTTAATATGTGCAGCCTTGTATAATCTTTTCCTTTTTATTTTATTTAATAAATTTTATATATGTGTTTTTTTCTATAACAAATTGATTTTAATAAAAAATTTATTAAACTTAATCAGGTAAATAATTCGTGTTGCGATATTAAATATCTTGATCTAAATTTATCTCTTAATTTTTTCAATTTTATTTTTATTTAACGTTAATAATTTTTTTTTTCATTTCTATACACAATGATTATTGATTTATTTAATTAGATGCATGCATAAGTTTTTCGAGTTATATTTATGAGTTTTTTTATGTAAAAAAATAATTTGAAAAATTCTACATGTTTAATTTTTTTTTATCATGTATTGATGTTTTTAGCTTGATCCTTAATTTTTTGGATTTCTGATTTTTTTCCTTGATCATTTTATAATAGTTTTATTGTTTTTAATTTCACAATTCAATCCAAGTTTATAGTATTTTTTTTTTGGTCCTCATTCTTTTGATTTTTTTCTTTTGTTAATGTTTTTATTATTTTCAATTTAACTCTCAAATTGAAATTTTTTGTTTCCCTTTAATTTATCTTTTATTTTGATTTAAACTCTCATTCTTTTAATTGCTATTTTTTATTTTAGATTTTTTTTCTGTAATTTTTTTTCATTTAATCCTTCAACGTTTCATTTACTAGGGATTGAGCTTCACATTTTTCATGTATAGTGTTTTCTGTTCGATGACCCAGGTTACGAGTATGAAAAGTTAATTGGTGCTGACATCTTCTTTTGTTTTATTTTCTTTTCCGATTTAGTCGTTCAACATTATTATTTTTACCTTTTTTATAATTTTTTTTGTATCATACTTTCATAGAGTTATCTCGATCTCATGTATTAGGTCATGAGTTTCGCGTGGTAACACAGCTTTGCCCAAGGCAATATTTTTTTTTATTATTGTTGTTGTCTTATTTTTTTTATATTATCAAATAATCATGATTTAACTTGGTTATTGAATCTACTTTCTTCTTTAAAACATAATCGCCTCTTAAACTTTTTCATGTGAAAAAAATTTTGGTCCAATCTTAGTGGCCACCAATCTAGTTATATGCTATTAACATAATTTAGCTATCATAGCAATGCATTTCAATTGAGAAACATTGAATGACTGGAAGTGAAGAATTCTACTCCTATTGAAACAAAGTTTCACAACTTTTTGTAACTTTGAATGAAAAAATTGGAAATCAAAGTACAATAGTGACAGTGCACTATACAACACCAAATGGTAATGATGACAATGCATATTCATGGATTGGGTTTCACAATACCCATACTCAAACTCGATTAAAAAACCTGGATCCGGACCCGAACCCGAACCTGATCAAGTATAAACAAAACCTAACCCAATCGGGTTTCAATTATCCAAATGATATTCATTGCACATCCATGCCTAGTTAAGCCTAACCTGAACTTAGCCTGATTAAATTTTCATTGATCAAATTTATTTATACACAAGATTATAGATAAAAAGGGATAAGTCTCACACATATGAAGCATCTAAGAAAATAAAATCCTTCAAAATCAATACTGAAACCAATACAGCAAGTCACTACCAAATAACTCAATATACCTTATTTTTTAAAATAAACCAAAATTACCAAAACTAATATATTAAGAAATAAAATAAATTTGCTAGAACCAATAGATAGAACTCAATATACCTCCCAAAGCTCCTATCTTGTTTTACATGAGAAAATAAAATTCATCGGATCAATCACCTAATTGAATACAAAAATAAAAAACTTGTTATATTTTCATTTTAAAAAATAAACCAAAATTTTCAGCCACGTACGCATATAATTCTCATGCATGCTACAAACAACAAAACTAGAAAAAATAATAGAAAAAAAAAAAAGCCTGAAAGAAGTCACCAAACACTTATTACTAAAAAAAAAAAAAAACATTAGTAGTGTGATGGCCCACTTTGAATCACAAGAACCCATACTTTCTCTGCCTCTAAAACATCACCTTCATCACTTTAATAATTACTTCCTTTAGGGGGGAAAAAAACAGAGAGAAGGCTTTTGAGTTATTTTAAAGGAGAGGAAACTGGAAATATAACTTAAAAGAAAAAAAAAAAAGAAAAAAAAGAAATGCCTGTGAGAGAGAGAAGCCTTGAAAAGGAAGTATAATGCGGGAGGGATCAAAAAGAAATGTTTTTCGGAAGTCGGTTGAGAAGGCAGAGGAGCAAGTGAAAAGTGGAAGCTCTAATTTTCCTTTTTATATATATATATAATTGTAATTTTTTAATTATTAACATGATATTTGTATCATCTTGATTAATTCTAATTTTAAATTTAATAATAATATAAATTTTTAATAACTCTAAAATTTATAAAATTTAAATTAATAATATTTTTAAAAATAAATTTAAAATCTAATTAATGGAGTTATTTTCTTTGCACGTAGTTATAATTATAACGTTTTTAAGTCTTCAGAGTAAATGATTTAGTTCGGGGGTATAACAATATTTATGTCCAATCAAAACGCTAAAAATTTAGAGGGTCAAAATGAAGTCATTAAATAAATAGCTTCCTTCAATTTTTGTGGGTTATAGATCTGCGCATCTCTCCTTCCGTTTTATTATTCCTCTCTGGAATCTTCAAATAGTCCAATTAGAGGAGCGAGGGGCTGATCTCTAGCAGCCATGGCTGACGATTTCGAGTTCTCTGATCAATCTCCTCCTTCCTTCCAGAATATGGTACG
>Ga0325401_1005107_pt1 | contig 12490 bp, 5 predicted proteins | sample PopdelMetagenome_FD_205666 | JGI IMG/M metagenome (GOLD analysis project Ga0325401, IMG submission 205666) | Populus deltoides microbial communities from Bellville, Georgia, United States - Xylem-PdKOR-R2 | ecosystem: Host-associated > Plants > Phyllosphere > Stem > Wood/Secondary xylem | place...
CATTAACTCATGTAGAGTTTATATAGTTATATGTAATTAAATATAATAAAATAAATTATAAAAAATATGCTTGGTTATTTTCTTTTATTAGATGTTTGAAATAATTTTTTAATTGCTTAAAGTTGTTCAAATACTTGATCTTTTTTTTTATTGATTATGAAATAATTAATAATATTTAACTTTATTTTTTTTTAACAAATTTGACATAAAAGTGGTTTTTTTTTTATTACATTACTGTAAACTCAACCTTCATCCTATTCATTTTTTTTAGTTTTTTAATATTATATTATCTCTTTTGTGATTAAAAATATTTTTTTAAAAAATTAAAAATATGACACTATCATCTTATTAACATATCATGTATCTCATGTTTACATTCATCGGATGTATGCTCGAGAGACAGACAAGAGATAACCCACGTAAAATTGGTAGAGCCACTTGTTAAAAGGAAAAAAAAAAAAATTCAGTAGAATAACATATTGAATTATCTATTGGTGCATTAACTCCCCGAAAATAGAAAGAGAATGATATTTAGAATTACCTAAGTTTTTTTTTTTTTCATATAACCATTCACGTTATATTAATTTTAAGGAGTTGACTTTATTATTAAAATGATATTATTTTTTTTCTTGATTTGTTGGCTTCGAATTTTAAGAATAGTATTTGAAAAAAAACTTTTAAATATATCAAATGAATACGAATTAAGTTCATCCAAGAATATATCCTTTACCATCCAACAAAAAATATAATACTAACTGCATGTCATTACTAAAGAAAAAACAAAAAGGTTCAACTGTTATATTGTGGACTATATTGTATATTGCTATAGTATAATGATGTTATTGCCTTAAAAAAAGCTAATGAAGTGATGTATGGAGGTAAAATAGTCTTTTTACAAGATTTAATTGACATTATCAAATTGGATAGGAGTAAATCGGTTTTCTTATTTTCGTAGCACAATAGAATGATTTAATTACATTTAAAAGTAGAAAAAAATCAAATTATCGGGCATGGACATTTTAATCTTTTGACATCTTGATTGCATATTGAAATTACTGAATTATCCTTAAAAGAAAAAAAGTTAAAACTAACATTTAGGGTATTTTCATCGTTTGATTGTGGTTATTTTTGCTATAATCAATCCGAATAAGGGGTGATTTAGTTTTTTTAAATAAATATAAATATAATTAAAAATATAAAAGTGGTTGGAACGTGCGTAGCATACGGTAGTAAGTGAGAGGTATGCGGTGCCTCTTGGCCGTCAAATGCCACCAAACATGTTGGAATGGTTGCATCATCCTCTTCCCAGTAGTCAAACGTGTGTGAACACAGGGGAAGAGGTTAGGCTTTGATGACCTTTTTTTTTTCTTTTCCTCCCTCTTTTCTCTCTCATCGTCTTGGATTTGGTGTCATCTCTCTCAAAAATCAAATATGATTTCATGTCATTTTATATTTATGTCAATTTTGGTATTCATTTTTAAAATTTCTATTTATTTTTATTTTAAGGCTTTTTGATTTTTTTTTTTTAATTTCATATCTCGGCATTTTATTTCATTTAATTTTTGTATTCAGTTTGTTTCTCATTCTTTTGATTACTATTTGTTTTGTTTTTATTTTTTTTAATTTTGGATGATTATGAATTTTGCTTCATAATTTTTTCGTGTTTGCTTTTTATGGAGTAATTCCCGTCTTATGAGTTTAAGAAATTAGCCTAATTTAACTTTGGTTTTTTTAGGTTATTTTTTAAATTGATTTTTTTTAATTTCATTACTCGACATTAGGTTATTAGGTTATTGAACCTTGAGCTTTATGATTTTTTTAGCTTTTTCTTTATGTAGAGTTATCCCAATCTCATATCTCAAGTCGTGGATTAGTTGAGTTAACCTGAGTTTACTCCAGTTTTGCCTTTGGTCATTGAGTTTTCTTGAACTTCATTGTTTTATTCAATTTCTTCTTTGTGGGCTTATCCTAGTCTAACAACTAGACTGTAAATTTGACATGCTAACTCAAAGTAATTTTTTTTTAATCATTTTTTAAGATGTCTTTTAGTTCATCCTTCAACATTAACCTGTGTCAACTCAAGTTTTTTTTTAATTAATTTTTTTTTAGTTTTACCTTTCATCATTTAGTTTAGTTGAGAGTTGACCTCCATTATTTTATTCACTTTCTTATGTGTGAGCTTATCATGGTTTCACAATCGAGTTGTGAATTTGACATACTGACTTGAGTAATTTTTTTATTTTATCCTTCAACGTTTACTTTGTTGGTAATTAAGTTTCAGATTTCTTTCATTTTTCTTTTTATGCGATTATTCTATTCTCATTCAATTTTTGCTTTGTTAATAAATAAGATCGTTTTGATCTTTTAAAAAAATTTAGAGAGTATCTTTTCATAATATTTAACAAATATTTATTTTTTTGACCAGTTATTGTTTTATTTTTTTAATAATTATATTATTAAATTAATTGAAATTATTAAATCTATTTAAATAAATGATTTAGGCGTTAAATTTTTCTTGTTCCTTTTAAAATACTATAATTGCTTGGGCATTTTTATTTTTATGTTTTAGAAAAAAATTGATTTGGTTAACGGCGTAAAGCAAGTCATCTCTTTAGTTATTTCTTAATTGATGAAGTTATCAGAAAGCTTAACATGCCATGACATGATTAGGGCCAAATCTTGATCCAAACGAACTACTACTTTGATGTGGCGTTTTTTTTTTGGTTGTATTTAATATTATCATAGTATTTATTTTTTAAATTATTTTTTTATTTGAAAATATATTAAAATAATATTTTATTTTTATTTTTTAAAAAATTATTTTTAATATCAATATATTAAAATAATAAAAAATATTAAAAAATTAATTTAAAATAAAAAAATCTTAAATTTTTTAAAATCACGGTGATATCACAAAAATAAATAATGAGAAAGCTTGCTGCATGAAGTCTAAACATAGAACAGAAAATGAAGATCATTAATCTTATTCACAGGTCAAATTTGCCAGTAGTGTGGTCTGCCAAGTTAAGTTCAGTTAGTTTGTGATTAATGTTAAATGAATGATGATATGTGGATGGTAATGCGCTGACAAATCTTATCCTCTCTTTCCCTCTTCCACTTTGAAAAATACAATTTACCAAACAAAAACAAAGACAACTAAGCTTGCCTCCTCGGCTACAGTTACAGTTCGGATTCCAGTTGCAGTTCCTGCCACTGCCTGGCATTCTTCACTAATAAGCAATAACCAGACCTAAATGGAACTGGTCTCCCTCTTCCCTAGCTATCATCAAAACCCCACTGCCATTCTACTCCGCGAGCCTCTCCTCTCCATTCCCATCACAAGTGATCTATCTCTCTCATTTTATAATTCACTTTTTTTTTATATATGTTTGGATTCTTACTTGCTATGACGACGACGACGACTACTACTACTAATAATAATACCACTAACAAATGCTTACAAAATTTGTTTGAATTGGCAGAGAGGAGGCTGTCCAACGGAAATTCAGGTGCGTTGAAATGTCGCTCCTCACCGTCTTCCTCTGATGATGAGACTACAAAACCAACCCCACTATCTTTGCACCAGGAGGGAAGGAGGGCACTCGTTGCTTCTCTCCTTTCAACTGGTTAGTTCTATTCCATCAATAATATTCTCATATGATGGTTCTTTAATTAATGGTGAGATTTGACGTTCCATTACTTCTTCTTCTTTTAACTGTGACTTAGGTGTTGGGATTTATGTCTGTGATGTGGCCGAGGCTGCTAGCACGAGTAGAAGAGCTGTAAGTTTCTTTCCTTCTATATGGCATATTTTTTGTCTCTTAAGTTATGTATATTTTACTTTCAAATGGGTACTAAAGTTGCACAAATTCTGCAAATCTTTTTGTTCTGTGCAGCTTAGAGCATCAAAAATACCGGAGAGTGACTTCACAACCCTCTCCAATGGTCTGAAGTTAGTACATTAAAGTTTAATTAATGTGAATTCTTTTCTTTGCTCCGGTTTTTACCCTTCCTATCTAATATAGACATTGAAAAATTACCTTTATTTGCTTCTCTCAAATAATTGAATAGCCACTTGTTAGTAAATTCACCAGAAAGCTAGAGCCTATCATGTGATACGATTATGCAAACCTTCATTTTTTTTTATCTCTCTCTGTGCAAGGACAGAGCTACATTGTTAGATTTTGAGAATTCAATATTGAATGATTGTGTCATTAATCGTTTTTTAGTCTCACAGCCTGCCTTTTTACATGCTATTTCATTTGTCAATTTCATACCAAGCATATTTGTCTATATATTTGAAAACAAATCATGCAAATTCTGATAGAGACATTCTTCAGGTACTATGACTTGAAGGTCGGGGGTGGACCTAAGGCCGTGAAGGGATCTCGGGTTGCAGTACGGTTGTGGCCCAGTTAAATTTAATTTTTTGACTAACTGATGTTTAAACTATACCCTATTATATTACACTGATACATCAAATATTAGCACCAACTCTTATGGCTTAATTTCACGTGCTTGTCACAGTACTTGTAGATCACTTGTTTCTTCCCTACATCCTCATCCACATCCATGCTCCCAACTTCTATAGTTTCTATACCTTTATAAGATTATCCAACTTGTACAAACTAGAATTACCTTGCTGATTTTTCAAAACCATTTAAGATGAAGAAGACTTTGATCTCATGATGAACAACCTCATTTCAGAAGAAGGACTGTTCTTCTGTAGCTTCAATAGTACAGCATTATTTTTAGCACATTTACTTTCAGATTTCTAACCGATGGAGACAAGATGTTTAATGCATACTTCAGCATAGAATAATTTGCATGGATGAAAGAAAAACTTAGATAATTTCACTCCTCTTTTAATCTAAATTGCAGAGCCATTATGTTTTTGTGGTCTTTCTGTTACCATGCAGTACATATAGAAATATAGCTGATGTAGTTGCGTTTATTTTAGGTTCACTATGTTGCCAAGTGGAAGGGAATCACGTTTATGACTAGTAGACAGGGACTCGGTGTTGGAGGTGGAACGGTAAGACTAGAGTTGTGCACTTCTTCGGTTATACATCATTCATACGTAACTTTAATCATTCATACATGATTTGACGTATCAACCATCGAGTCTGCAATTTCTTTCCTAAACTTTCTCTGCCTTTTGGCTAATTACATATTCCTTGAATTGTTGCAGCCTTATGGATTTGACGTGGGCCAATCTGAGAGGGGAGCGGTCCTTAAAGGATTAGATCTTGGAGTTGAAGGCATGCGTGTAGGAGGCCAGGTGACTCCTGTTTCTTCCGTATTGTAGCTTTGTTCTATCTTGACAGACTATATGATAAGGCATGCAATAGCTTACATATATCCATAGTTCAGCGTTGAGTAGGTCTTTTCAGCTCTTTAGTTCAAATGCTATCTATTGAAATATAAAATCTATATGTTAGAAAGCGATTCTAGTGCAAAAAAGAAAGAAATTAATGCAGTTTTTTTGCACTCTCATTACCAATAAGCTGAATTTAATAACTGCATGTGGATCACTTTATTATTGATTTCTGCTCTTTAGCATGCGGGGCACCATGGTTATCATGCTTAAAGTTGAACTAACATTCTATATATAGTTATGTTCGCTGAATCTCAACTGAATAATGTTTCTTTTCATGTGCTGATGAATGACTAATTCTTTTTTGGCAGCGTTTGCTAGTAGTTCCTCCTGAGCTAGCATATGGTAGTAAGGGAGTACAAGAAATTCCTCCAAATGCAACCATAGAGGTAAGAAGTTGTCTTTTTTGGTAAAGGGTAAGGATATATTCATGCAAGTGACATCTGGGAAATCTTACGGTCTCCATGTATCTGAAACATAACTTGTAATCCACCATGGCATATTGATGAACAGGGGAGTAGTTTCAACAAATTATAAGAATATGGTGTTTGATTAGCTGTATGATCCATGGGATGCTGTTACAAAATTCCTTGAGTGTCATATTTCTTGCAGTTATTGCATGGCGTGCACCAACTTCAGTCATGACATGCATGTTTCTTGGAGCAGACCATATAGAAGGGAAAGGAAAAGGAATCCTGAAAACTCATGTTCCTTCTTTTGGTTTTAAACAATTAAGATAGGAGGCAAAATTCTTAATCTTTGGCCATCCATGTTTGTAATTTCAGCTTGTTAGGATTTCTTAGATTGGAGCACTGTACATCATCCAAATTTAAAAGCTTGCTCGGTGATTCCTTTGTCGTCAGAGGTCAAACCACAAAGTAGTTCAAGATACTTTGTTGTTGTCTTATGAACGCCCAGGACCCAGCTTCATAGTTTGTCGGTTTTTCCCTTTTGGAGAAATCTTTTACATGAATGCATGAAAATCTTTTAGCTTTGAAATCCATTTCCCGCATCCGAGTTTCTTGAAAATCATTTGATTGTATATACATGAAAAAGAGATGATGTGATTAATTGTACCCTAGCCTTTTGCGCGAGTCTTCGTGTTAATTTGTAAAGTGTAAACCATGATTTCTGCTGAGAATGGCACAAGTAAAGTAAACCTATATCTTTCACTATTTACTTTCATTCACTTGTGTAATTTAAATTTGAAAAATTCTAAATAACCCTTTCAGTGGTTAAAGGCCAGTTCACAAGGGCCGTATCTTCATCTCCTCTGTTTTGTTCCTTCGTTTCAGTTTATTCTTTCATCTGATCACCTAGTGCTTTGAATATTACTTTTTAAAACTCTCAAGAAAGCCAGGTGAATGCTGTGATCAATTCTTCCACCAAGTCTTCTGAATATAGAAGAGATTAATCAAACCACATCACGACAGGCTTCCATCATATAGCAAGAGATTCTTTTGAATGATACAAACTGGACTGTTGTCGGTTCAAGAACTTGATTTCTATGGTAGTGGCTTTTACATTGTAGAGAGAGTTTCTCGTTTCTGAAATTGCTCAGGGTGGAAAATCAAAAGAAAGGGCTATCTATTCCATATGATTTGCCATCAAGTTCTTAGTCTTATTCTATTTCTTTCCACACAAGCACAATTTATTTAACTGATCTGTCTGTTTGCATTAAATATATAGACATGGAATTTAACTTGCCACTTTCTTTGTTGAATCTGCAGTTGGATGTTGAACTGCTGGCCATCAAGCAAAGCCCTTTTGGGTAAGTGATGGCAGCCCACCCAGTGCACAGCGATTTTGATATTTCTTTGGCAGTTAGTCTTACTCGTTGGTTTGGTATGCAGGTCTCCTGTAAAAGTTATTGAAGGTTAATGCATATATTGCTTGGCATGCTGGTTGTTCATGCTTTGAGCTTTTCTATAGACCAGAGTGCTTCTGCACTTCGCCTCAAAGAGAACTGAATCTGCTGGCATTAACTGGTAAAAATACGTCATCAGCATAGCCATAAACTGAATCTGCTGGATAACTTGTATAAATCCTACTCTCCATCGTATCTTCTCGTTGTGTTCTTTTTTTTATTGTTTTGTTCTCCCAGCAAGTTGCTTGTGCTATTGGGTATGCAAATGTTAGAATGCTTACAATTTTTTTTATATGTATGGCAAGGCAATGTTTACATATCATCAATGTTATGCTCTTGCTTATATGTTATATTAATTTTGTTTATATAAACATATTTATTTTTAATAAATATTTTATTTATTTTTAACATTTATCAAATATTTTATTAATGAATCTAAAGTAAAGATAAAGTTTCTGAGACAAAAATGCTTTGCAAAAAAAAAAATATATATAGTCATTATAATTATGATTTTTCTATTGCATCAAAACTTTATTCCTAAATATTCATAGTCAACACTCTATTAAAACTGGACATTAATTAGAGTTGTTGAGACTAGTGTATAATATGTTCTTTTCTTTGTGAAATGGAACATTTTTTCACATAAATTGAGGTATGAGAGATACTTAGAACTAATATATACGTACTTGTCAGATGATATGTATATTAAATTAACCTGCATGAGAATTCCTTATAAAGAAATCACTTGTGTCTATGGAAAGACTCACGTGATAGTTGTGTAATAAGAATGTATTTGAGTAATTAAAAGAAGATTCATCACCCTAAGAGATTTAGAAAACATATTTCATATACTCTCAAATAATTGATTGTAAATTCTTGCGTAAGGTGGAATGAGACTTGAAAAGAGTTTCAAATCTTATTTAAAACTCACGTGATGATTGTTTAACTGATCCTTAAACTTAAAATCACCAAGTTATCTTATATGAAGAATGCTATGTTTTGATTCTGATACATGTTGTCATAATCAAGGGCAACAAACAAGTGAATATTGGGTATAACAATAACTATAAGAAGGTATTTGAGTAATTAAAAGATGATTCATCACCCTAAGAGATTTAGAAAAAATATTTCATATATTCTTAAATAGTTGATTGTAAATCCCTATGTAAGGTGGAATGAGACTTGAAAAGAGTTTCAAATCTTATTTAAAGAATCAATAACTATGATGTTGAGAACAAACATAATTTGAAAGAGTAAACATAATTCATGCTATAATGTCTAAATCATAACATTGTTGACGAAGAGATAATAATTGCGCTGAGATAGTTAATAAAAGATCAAGTCAAATCACTTATGACTTTCTTAATATTTGAAGGAACATGATAGATTGTTAGACATTATATTTGATCTTTAAATATAAAACAATCAATTGTTGAATTAAACAATGAATTAATTTGTTTCATTTATTTAATCTTATTTTTTAGCTTTGTGATTTATTTTTTAGCTAACTTATTAAGAAACCTAATGGGTTACATACATAAGAACTATTAGTCAGAAATTAAAATCGGATGATTAATCAAGTGTGACTTGATTGTAAATAAATTTTAGAAATTGAGGACTAAAGTAAATTATACAAGGAATTACAATTTTAGACCTAGAAAAATCAAGTAAGGACTTGATTGAATAATTTTTTAAAATTATCCTGAAATAATGTGTTTAGGAAGAAAAATAATAGTGTTATTTATAGGGTTTTCAGGTTTTTCTATAAATAGAATGATATGCGTCTTATTTTATGGGTAATAAATAACACAGTACAAAACCCTTGAAAAATATAAAAAAAGAAAAAAAAAAGAAAAAAAGAGTTAGCATTTAAAGGCATAACAATCTGTCTCTTTTAAAAGAGTATAAGAGATTTCTCATTAGTGGTTTATGTGGATTACTGTTCGAGGTTGGACACTTCGATGACTTGTGATTTGTGACAACTCAGTCTTGAAGCAATTATTTAAAACAAAAAAAAAACATCTGATCTTTAAGTAATATTCATATAAACCTTAAACAACCTTATATATGTCTAACTGAATTTTCGGTACTTGCAAAAATTCTTAAATTTATTATTTTTGCTATGTGTATGTGTTTCGAAAAACCCAATAAAATCTACATCGCCTTCAAGTTGAACAAATTGGTGATAACTTTTGAATGGAAGACTTGATTTAGTTGTATAATTGAGCCACTATTGATTTGTGCTTAGAAAATAACATATTATTTACCTGAAATTGTTTCAGTTTTAATTTATGATGACAAATTATTTAAGCGAACCAAGAAGAATTCTATTGCCTTTGTTATTTCTTCTTCTTCTTCCTAAAATGGACCATAGTAGGCCACATTGCTTCTTGGTTTTTTATTTTCCATATGAACTAAAGTATGAACCTTGCTGCATTCTTATACTCGAATGACTATGTCAAAGTGACTATAAATGTTACTGTCAAACTAGATTCATGGTCCGCGCTATATTGCGGGTTAAATTATTTTTTTTAATGTAAAAAAAGGTTCCATGTGAAACTTGGAATTTAAAAAAAATCAGAGAATTAGGTCATTGAATTGTCTGGGTTTAATAATCTCAGCTAATATAATAATACTTAAAAAAAAGATAATGACAGCAAATAAATTGAATTAATAAAAAATTGACATCCAGGATATAAAATAAAAGTGACAACAGAAAAAGATTCGAGTCAACCCATGTCAAAGAAAGGAAAGTGAAAAAAAAAATAACAAAGGCTAAATTTTTCATAACCAACTAAATGTTGGAAAACGGAAGACAAAAATGCTAAAAAATAGAAGTTAACTAAAGCTACATTGACACGATCAAAGAATTGATGTCTTATCCCAAGTGTAGGAGTGTCAAAGTAATAAATAATCCGGCAAGACTGGGGTCGAATCACAGGGAGGTGAACTATATAAATTACAAATTATAAAATGATATTGATATTGAAGAGAACTTTGAGATGTGATAATGATGAAAATATTAAACAAGGATAAAACAATTATCAAGGTTAGAGGATTCACTAATGGTATTTCAAATAAGCATAGTATAAACTTCTTTTTATTACTCAATTGAAAACCACATACAAATGAGGTTCCAATCGGATGATTTATCATTAATGACTCATTATAAAGCATTAATATGATTATATTAATTATCTTATTTAAGTAACACCAATACTTTTAAATATTGTCAGGTATTCATGATGCTAGCTTATGTTAACAACAAATCAAGTTCCTCTTATAACAACGATGTTGGTCGAAGACTATGAATGATCAAACATTTATTGTACTAAGTGTTATACAACATAAATCTAGTTTAACCATTTAATAAACAAGGTATTAAGAGTGAATAAGATAAAAATGATAAGACATGTTAACAACAAACTTTCTTGGATATAAGCATTGAAGTCCATGTTGAGTTTATATTATACTTATTCTAACCCATTAGTGAAACTTTTTCACCTTGACATAATAAACTTAACTAAACATTATGAAGAAGATAAACATAAATAAACTAGATAAAAACATAGTTATGATGAAAAGCATAAATAAAAGATTAATGAAAGCAAAAATTAAACATTACAAAAATACTAAGAAAGAAAGCAAGAATATGATCTTGATCTGAAAACTAAGATGCCTAAATACATGGAAAATACCTCCTTTTATAGGCTAAAATTCAGAACTATTGATTAGATGATTAATTATTTAGTTGGTGGTCAACCATTGACCTGGTGGCTGGTTATTAACATTGTTGGCTGGTTATTGACTTTGTTGGCTGGCCAACACGTCATTGCTAACATCAGAATTGGAACACATAGTCTTCATGAAAGTTGTGGGCAATTGTCTTCGCTTTTCAGCGAAAGAAGAATAGCTTATGTGGACATCTGGAACTTGAGATATGAGCTGAACGCCGAACAGTGTCTGGGTTGCATGACAGATTCAAACATCTTTTTTGTTACTAAGATTTGAACTTAAAAACAGAATATTTGAATCTTAGACTCCTTATGAAAGTTTTAGGCCTATGTCTTAGCTTTCTATCAAGATAAACCAAACCTAAATCCAAGGTCTACAACTCTAGTTATAATCCAATAACCGAATGGTGTTCTAGTTTGAATTGAACCATCAGCTTAGTCCTCTCTTTGTTTCTTCACTTTCAATAGTTAATCACATCTGTAACAGCTCGACCCAACTTGCCATATATTGTCCGCTTTGGGCCTTACCACCCTCACGGGTTTTTTCTGGTGACGCGAGCCTATTTCTAAGCCTGACGCTCCAAAACGCATATGACAAGTCAGCAACCACACTCTTAATAAGGCCAGTTACCACTCCCTCACCAGCCGATGTGGGATATTACAATCCACCCCCTTAAGGAGCTCGACGACTCCGTTGGCACAACTGGACAACCAGTAAGGTCAGCTCTGATACCAAATATAACAGCCTGACCCAACTTGCCATATATTGTCTGCTTTAGGCCTTACCGCCCTCACAGTTTTGTTCCTTGTGACGCGGGCCCACTTCTAAGCCTGATGCCCCAAAACATGTATGACAAGTTAGTAACCAACACTCTTAATAAGGCCAGTTACCACTTCTTCATCCGCCGATGTGGGATATTACAACATCAATCAATCCTTTAAATTGTGAGATATACGTGCATTCAAAATAAGCATTTACCATAAATTATAGATATCTTATATTATTAGACTTGTTATTATAAAACATGTTTTAGTTAGGGAATTTAATGATACTTTAGTGCAATGTGTTGTTATAAAACCTTAATGAAAATGCACTTTTAAGTACTAATCACTAACCTTCTAATCTTGTGGCCCTGGTTATAAGGCTGACACCATATTATAGATGAAAAACTTAAAAGAATCACGAAGCAAAATCCTCAATAAACTAAATACCAAGGGATGAAACAAAAAAACAATAATTAAAAAACCACAATTAAAGAAAATGAGGACTAAATTTTTTTGTTATATTTTTCAAACTTGTTGATTTTATTTGCTAAATCTTTATAAAAAAAATATAATTTGACATTCTTGTAAAATAAAAAAATCAGTCGATGCATGTAACCCTGGTCAACTTACTCGACCTATGACTTAGGAGTTGCTTGGGGTCAACCTTTGGACCAGGTCTAAAAACCAAGATAAAAAAGAATAAGGGCCTAATTTCTTCATTAAATTCTTTTTAATTTTTTTTAAAAC
>Ga0325401_1005111_pt1 | contig 12484 bp, 3 predicted proteins | sample PopdelMetagenome_FD_205666 | JGI IMG/M metagenome (GOLD analysis project Ga0325401, IMG submission 205666) | Populus deltoides microbial communities from Bellville, Georgia, United States - Xylem-PdKOR-R2 | ecosystem: Host-associated > Plants > Phyllosphere > Stem > Wood/Secondary xylem | place...
TACCAACTTTGCAGTTGACCCATCAAAAATTTGAGAACAGTCAGTATATGCAGATCCAATGCCTACTCCAGCACCGAAAGCTATAGATGCCCAGCGAGTCACTGGGGTCCCTATTTGAAAATAAATATATATATATATATATATATATATATATATATATATATGAAAACATTGATCAATTTAAGATTCTCACTGAAGGGCAAAAATATAATGTAACCAGTCAAGAGTAGAACTTATCCATACATTAGACCAAGTTTTCACACCGAGCACAAAATGCCAGGCGCCTAATAAATAAGTTATCTAAACCATTCAGATCCTCGAAACTTAAAAGACGCAGTACTACGGGAAGCTTTCACTTTTTATATTTTACGAACTCTGTTAGATAAATGCAAGTTTGCTTATTGCAATTCTTAATCGATAGGTCCCACAGATATACCAATGAGAAAATTATTAATAAATTTAACACCCACCCCCCCCAACTGTTCTCTTCAAAAAACATAACATTTGTCACTCACAAATCCTAAAAAAAAAGGAAATTTCAATGTAAAATCAAAAGAATAAATCCGGGTTAACTACTAAAATAACAGCAGTGAAGAATTAGGCCAAAGTAATCATCGAAACTTGTCAATTAGCTACAAAACCCTGACTCAATACAAAATAATTCGGGTGGCAGTATCAAATAACCGCAGAAAAGAGAAATGAAGAAAGCCCAGAACCACAAGCCATTATTATTCATTAACGAAACAAGAGGATAAGAAAATTCAGATGAATGACAGGGGAAGAGAGAGACTGACTGAAGAGAAGAAGACCGCCAAAAGCACCGGCCAATGAAGAGTAAACAAAACGACGGACCGACAGATCTAGACACGCGTCCCATTTTGCATTCACGTCGGTTTTCTCTGCCATTGATTTTATATTATTTTTCTTTTGCTTCTTCTCCTGCTGTTCTTCTTCTATTTATCCGATGTCTGCCTGAAGGAGAAAGATGCGGCGTTATTATTTCGATTTTGGGTTGAAATTGAGGGTTTCCTTTTCTTTTAGCTTTTGCTAATGGTTTATTTGGGATGGTTTATTTGGGAGTGAAGGTAAAGTTTTTTTTAAATGTTTTTTATTTAAAGATATATTAAAATAATATATTTTTTAATTTTTAAAATTTATTTTTTATAATAAAATATAAAAATATAAATAAATTATTTTAAAATTAAAAAAATTAAAATTTTATGTTGCAACCACAACTTCAAATAAAGCCTAAATTATTATGCATTTCTTTTTTTACCAAAAAAATAAATGTCATTAATGTATATTTTAACATTAAAAATAAATTATATATAGATTGATTCAATATGAACTCGTTAATTTGATAAATTCAAGGACAACTTAGGTAATAGATAAAAATGTAATTTGAGTAAAAAAATCAAGATGTTATTTTAAAAAAATATTAAAATAATAAAATATTAGATTGTCTCGTATCAACTTAATTCTGTTAACCTGTAAAATTCGTTATCCAGATCATAAAACTATGATAATCCTATAAAAAAATTAAAAAAATATTAAACTTAATTATCAATCAACTCAATGTTGGACTGTGAAATTAAAAATAAAATTCAACTAAAAAAATAAGTTAAGTTAATTCGGATTAATCTGTCAAACTTTGATCATAAGATCAAGATAACCTTATAGAAAATAAATCAAAATAGATTATAAAGTTCAATTATCAATCAATTCAATGTTAAAGAATGAAAATATATATAAAAAAAACATAAAAAACCACTCGAGACAACCTACCAAACCCGTGACTCGGGTCATAAGACTAAGATAAACTCATAAAAAGCAAACCAAAAAAAGTATAAAGCTTAATTCCCAATCAATCAAAATTTAAAGGATAAAATTAAAAAAAAAACTCAACTAAAAAAAGAACAAAAAACCAAAGTCAATTGGCCTAACCAACGACCTGGGTTATAAAAATCAAATAAAAAAATGACCCGAGCCAACCTATCAAACTCAGGTCAGGAGATCGGGATAATTTCATATAAAGCAAAACAAAAACAAATTATGAAGTGCAGTTCCCAATCAACCCATTTTTGAATGATGAAGTTGGAAAAAAATATTCAATTAAAAAAAAAGGACCAGAAAAAAAAACTCAAGTCAACATTGTTGTCCCACAAAACTTGCGACCTGAGTCATGAAACTATGATAACCCCATATAAAGTAAATCAAAATAAATTATAAAGTTCAATACCCAATAAATCCAATGTTGAAGAATGAAATTGAAATAAAAAATAAGTTTGAAATTAAAAAAAATCCCCAAAATTGTTTAGGACCAAGGTGAAAAGAGCGGCATTTCTAATGCGAACCCCATAGATAGCAATCTAAAAACCCACAATGAAGTAAATACAACCCAAAAAAATAAAAATTTAGGTTTGGATAGAAATCTTGACCCAAAGATAACAATATACCTAAGAACTAAAGGTATTGTGAATTTGACTTGAACTCATTACTTATAGAGAATAAAAAACCAGAAGTATGTAAAAATGCCTCAAGGTTGATTATACCTTGATAAGTCAAATTTATTCTTTATCCCAGCAAAGAGAAAATGGTCGAATCATACAAAATACAAGTTTATTCAAAACATTATGGCTCTTGATTTTTGCAATAAGGAAAATAACATATAGCCCTCCTAAATAACCCTAATAAACCTTTATTGGGTTATAAACCAATGTTCCCAAGCCAATAATTAACTAACACAAGCCTAATGCCTAAAATAGTTTTAAAATATTAATTTTGGGCCAAAACAATCCCAAATTAAAATGCAAGCTCTAAACTTAATGTAAATATTCACATAATAAAATAAAATAACAAATAAAACCTTAAAATAATTCAGCCCAAAAGTAATCTGCCATTAAATACTACAACCCTTCTTTTATGTGTAACTAGGATAAATAAGGAATCATTGTAAGAAAAGCATTTTGGAACGTTAAGGAATCATTATCACACTTAGAAACTATGTTATTGCCCATTAAATATTCTTGTAGAACTAGAAAACTCCTAAAAATAAATTGTTGAATATCCTTGCATTACAAGAAAAAGAATCATCTCCAAATAAAAAGTCTATAAGTCAAAAGACAACAAATAAAAAAATTTATATTGCATTTGTTGACCTGCATTGCAAGACTTTTTCAAACTCTAATTAACCTGAAGTTTTAATCCAAAATACAACAATATATCTAGAAACTCAGGGTAAAATTTCAGCTTTATCTAATAGTTAGATTGAAAGTTATGCTTGATAGTGTAAAGTTAAATGATAAACATAATTACACTAAAATTTAAATTTCAATGTTCATCCTTTTCTTGGATCATGTCATTCCCTCTCTCATCAAGAAGATTCATCCTTGAATCTTTAATATGAAGAACATCCTATAAAAGAAACAACCCACCATTAAGCCAGAACAAAGCATCTGATACAGACACCTCCCAAGATATGTTAAAATTATATTTGAATAGTTTGTAGCTGACCTAATAAGAACTTGCATTGGAAAACCAAAGTTATACGTAATGATCACTCTCAGAAGCATACAAGTAGTATAAAATCATAACGAAGTTGATCAATTTTTCGAAGAGTTTGCAAGTTCAATAAAAAACTTAGTATGAGAATCGTACAACTATAAAACATAGTAAGAATATCCCTTATGGATATGGATAAACCTAATAAATAATAATAATATAATGAACTCAAATTTAAATAAAAGTCATAATATCTCTAAAAGGTCTAATAATAACTAAAAAATAAATAAAACAGTAGCCCAATTAAATTATATAAGACTAAAGTCATTTTCGTAATTTGGTAACAGAATGAAAGCCTAACTTTAAATGCATAGTTCTCTCTCCTATTAATGATTTAGAAGGTACGTCATATATCACTGGAAAGATATGTATGTCTACTTTCCAATACAATTGGAACCATATTAAAGTTACTTTTGTATATCTAGGTATAACCAAAACAGTAGTTAAAGGTCAAAACTAGCAGATTTTAATCTTTTTATTCTAATGTTTTTGTAATGTTTTAGTCCATGTGTCTTGAAGAAATCTATGGAAAGCCTCTTTGAACCTCTTAACTCTAAGTCTTGTCACTAGACAAATTGGAACCTTTAATAGATCTGTTGGTGTTATTTAGATCGTATCATTCTCTCTCTACTCGAAAAGGTATGTCCTTAAATCATCACTTACATCAAATAAAAAGAGATTAGAAATATGGAATGTAGCATTAACAATATACTTACCTGGTAAATCCACTTTGTAGGCATTGTCACTAATCATCTTTATGATTTGAAAATGACCATCTTCTCGTTACATCAATTTTGATATCCTTTGTTCATGAAACTTTTCCTTCCTCATCTGTACTCAAACCCAATCTCTTGGTTCAAACCTTACTAATTTGCATTCTTTATTAGCCTTGAATGCATGTTACTCATTATTTTTCTCTATTTGTTACTGTATATTTGCATGTAAATCTTTCACTACTTGTGTTTTAGGTTACCATCAAAACTAACCCTTTCATTAACAAGTAAATGAATCAAATCTAATGGTGTTAAAGGATTAAAACCATAAATAATCTCAAATAGTGAATAATCAATAGTAGAATGTACACTATAATTATATGCAAATTTAATAAATGGCAAACAATCTTTCTAATTTTTAAGATTCTTTCGAATGATAGCTCTTAATAATTGAGTTAGAATCTTGTTTACTATTTCAGTTTAACCATCTATTTGTAAATGACAAGTGGTAGAAAATAATAGTTTAGTTCTTAACTTACCTTATAAAACCTTTCAAAAGTAGCTTAAAAACTTAACATCTTGATCAAACACAATATTCATTGGAATACCATGTAACCTAACTATCTTCCTAAAGAATAGATTTGTTATATTCGTTACATCATCAATTTTATGGCAAGATATGAAATGTTCTATCTTAGAAAATTTATCTACAATAACAAATATTGAGTTTCTTCTCTTTTTTTTACCTACGTAAACCCAAAATAAAGTCCATAGAAATATCAATTCAAGATTCTTTAAAAACATGTAAAGGTATATATAACTCGTGAGGCATCACTTTAGACTTAGCTTGTTTACATGTTATGCACCTATTATAAATTGTTTGCACATCTTTTTTCATGTTGGGCCAATAAAAATATTCATATAAAACTTCTAAAGTCTTCGTAATCCTAAATTGTGCTATTAATCTGCCACTATGAGCTTCCCTTACAGGCAATTTACATAGTGAATAATTAGGCACACATAATCTTTTATCTTTAAATAAAAATCTATCATGCCTAAAAAGTTCATTAGTTACCACAAGTTCATATTGGAAATAAATTTCACCGAAATTAGTATCATTAGGATATAATTCTTTTACGTACTCAAATCCTAAAAGTTTGGTATTCAAAGTATTAAGAAGAACATGCATTCACAATAATGCATCTGCAACTATATTTTTCTTATATTGCATATATTTGATGACATATGAAAATGTCTTAATAATTCTACCCACTTGGCATGTTTACGATTCAACTTACCTTGACTTTTTAAGTGTCTTAAAGATTGATGATCGATATGAATAAAAAACTTCTTAGGCCAAAGGTAATGTTTCCAAGTCTTCAAAGTCCTTGCTAATGCATACAACTATTTATTATATATTAAGTAGTTTAGAATTGAACCATTAAGCTTTTCGCTAAAATAAGTTATAAGCTTTTTATCCTACATTGAAATAGCTCTAATACATATACTAAAAGCATTACATTCAATCTTAAAAGTTTTTGTAAAGTTAGGCAAAGCAAGTGATGGGGCCAAAATAAACTTTTCTTTTAACAAATTAAAATCTTTCTCTTGTTTAATTTCTCATTTAAAACCTATTGTTTTATTTACAATTTTAATTAATAGAGCAACTATTGTACTAAAATCTTTCACGAATCTTCTATATAAACTAGTCAATCTATAAAGACTTCTTACCTTACTTACCGTCTTAGGTGTAGGTCACTCTTTTATAACCTTAATCTTAGCCTCATCCATTTTATCGCGCGTGTGCGGAACACAGTGATCATCCTCCTAGGTCAGGATCTCTCTGGTGATGAGGGAAAGAACAAGAAATTCTTGTTTCTTATAAGTAAAAAGCGGATAGAGTTGTTACCTAGTATTTTGATAACTAGAAATCCTAAATGGTTTCAAAGTTTGGATAATGAGACTGGTTGTGTATAAAGAAAATGTATCACCATTAGTACACCCTATCTAAGGTAATATGCACTATTTATTTGTCTAATATAAACTATGGTAATGTTAGTTTGTCTATTGATTAAAATCAATCCATTCTAGTAAAGTGGATCATAGTTTTAAATGTCAAGTCTAGCCATTCTAGAGTCAAAACATATAAAGTTAAAAAAAACTATCTTTTTATTTAATATTAGAAATATATTTTATATATAAGTTCATAAACCCAGATATTAACAAAAACAAAATAAATGTTTTTAGTGTTTTTGAAATGTAGGTCAAATTCTCATGACTTTAGTAAACTAGTTATTAAATCTAAAAATACATGTAAAAAATGTAAACAAAACTATTTTTCTTAAATGTTTGGTGTTTAAAAATATTAAATCATGCCATGTATATTTTTATTTTTATTATTTATGCAAATATAATTTTTTACTATTTTTGAGAGACTTGACCATATACAATTTAAAACATAAATATTTTTTTTCTTAAGATGGCATTGTGATGAACCACAATTAATCTTCTTATAATTATTTCTAAATATTAAAAATAATAAATATCTTGTATGCAAAGCGTAGAATACATGACTAGTATTAAAAAAAACCAAATGTTTAAAATGTACATGTGTAAATGCATTTCTTTTTCATGAAATTATATAAAAAAAACCTAAGTTGGTAGGCACTTTCATTCTTTAATGAATATTGCGCATTATCTAAAAAATCATTGTGGATTGAAATAATTAAGTTTTTCTAAATATTCAATTTGGTCCTCAAACTTTGTTTTTGCCCAATTAAACCCTTTTAGGCCCAAATTAAAAACAAATCTCATCTTTATTTTAAGAGATAGTGAAATCGAAACACAAAGGACCAGAGTAAAAAACATGAAGAAAATAGGTGGCAACTTCAAATTTCATCCAAAAAAATTAGTTTGCTCCCCCATCTTTTTCAGTTAATAAGTAATCAATCCCTTTAGTTGTTAGAAATTTAGTTTTGGCACTAAACTTTATTTTTCTTATTTTTCAATCCTTTTTATTTTGTGAGAGGAGAGAGAGACTCGCATGAATCTGATATAGAGAGAAAAGGTCATCATTTACATCTATTCCGATTACTCAAAATAGTTGAAACTAGTGTCAACGAGATCCATTCGATGAGGGGAGTTTTATAGTGGTTGTTTTGTCTCAATATTGCCTAAAAAATAGATCTAAGTCGAGAATGAGAGATTTTATTCGAGTTGATTTCATGATCCTGACCGTTTTCTAGTTTATTAGGTTGATATGTAGGTTTGTTGATGTTTTAAGAGTATTTGTAGGGAGTTTTCAGATAAAAAGGGGTTGAAATTGGTTTATGGATAAAAAATTCATAGACCTCATTTTCCGACCACCACAATGGTGGCCGAATTCTAGGATGGTAGACGACACACCATCCACCCCTTTAAATGAGAACAAAAATAACAGGCTTAAGTGTGTGGGCTTGAGCTTAAAGGCCGACGAGCTTTGGTTTTTCCTTTCACAAATATAGGCCCATGCTGCTGGCCTCTTTTTAGCCCTTTTTGGTTTTTTTAAATATATTTAAGTTAATTATAGATTTATGAAAAAACATATTGAATCTGGTTAAGTTTATAACTCGGATCACAAGTTTGACAGATCCAGCCACAACATCTGGTCTATTATTTTTTTCTTTTTTTTTGTTTGAAGCATTTTTTGTCTCTTAATTTTTTTTTATAAAAAAAATACAATTTCACCATTTGTTAATGATGATCTATTTTTTTTATTTAACTTAAAACAAAAAAAATATAATTTTACCATATGTTATCAATAATCTGCTTTTGTAATCTCTGTTTCATGCACTTATCATGGTTTTTTTCTTTAAAATAAGTATTTCATACAAAAAAAACTTTTAAATAAGTATTTATTAAATCCGATGGTGTGCATAACTTGTATCGCGAGATTGATTGGTTGACTCGAGTTTACATGGTTTTTTTATTTAAGTTTTATTTTTTTAACAATTTTATCTTTCAATATGAAGTTAGTTAGAGATTTAGTTTTCTAGATTATTTTTTTTCAAGATTATCCCTGCAAGTTTCACTAGTCAACTCGGATTCATCCAGGTAGATCTAATTTGTTTTTTTCAATATTAAGTAAAAATATCGTTCAATATGAATTAATTTTAAATTCATGTTTAAAATATATTTTTTTATTAATTGACACGTTAGTAATACCTAGATTTTTTTTTTTTGCGTTAGGAATTTTTCTTACTCCCATTTGTGGTGTTGCATGGGCTAATAGAGTAATAAATAGTTTTTAGTGAATGATATGTTTTGTTCTTGTCCAAACTTTGACCAAAATTTTAAACATTGAAAATTTATGTTTCAAATTGAATCCCATTTAGCTAGTATACAGTCTCACGCTATGCTGTGAGTTAAGTAATTTTTTTTAAAATGTATAAAAAAGTATCTAGGTCATAAAAAAATTATTTAAAATTATTATTAAGCTTGTCTTAGTAAGTTAATTTTAAAACCTCATGACCTGACTCCTTACCTAGACTAGATTTAAAACAAAAGCACATGGGATTTACTTCGATGTGACACAATCAACTTGGCAAGTTTAAAAACAATTCAAACGACCAGAAAAAGTGTGATTTGACTTAAAAAATCCAAAATGATATATATTTTTTTTAATATTAAGACGATGATATGTTGGATTAACCTAGGTTTCATGACTTAACCCTCCAAACTTGCGATCGAGTCATGAACTCCACTAGATTTATTTTTTATTTGTGGTTTGACTTAAAAAAATCCAAAATGACATTTTTTTTAATATTAAGACGATGATATGTTGGATTAACCTAGGTTTCATGACTTACCCCCCAAACTCGCGACCGAGTCATGAACTCCATTAGATTTATTTTTTATTAACTATGTTTTACTTACTTATATAATAACAAAAACATAACAAAAGTATACGCTTACAAAATCAAGAACAAAACTAAATATCAAGATATTTATTTGAGATTGTGATAATCTCATATAAAATAAACTGAAGTAAATTATGAAAACAAATTTAAAATCAAGAAAATATTGAAGTATGAAATTGGGAAAGAAAAAATAAGGAGAATGAAAGAAAAAAAAAAGAGGAAAATGAAAAAAAGGGAAAAAAACAAAAAAAAAACAATACATGTTAACTTGGGGAGAAGTTTCACTGTTTATATGGTAAAAAATGAAATCAACCCAGTTGGTTTAGTTGTTTTGTTAATAAAATTCCAACAAAATTTATTGTTGTTGTCATAACTTGATTTTTGACGACATAAAATTAGAAAAAAAATGAAAAAATAAAATGAATGAAAATTTGAGGTTTGGCTTAAGATAACACAAATTGAAAGTTTTGAGGGGTTAATCATGTTGGATTTATGACTTTGGAAGTTAATTTTGAAAGAAATTGAAAGAATTAACTAGTATGGGGTTCTAATTAAACTTTGATTGGGTTTAATTAATGATATCAGGAATTTGATTGAAGAATCAATAATTTTGAGGACTTAATTAAGCTTAGAATTAGTTTAATTAATGAAATCAGAGGCATAATTGAATAAATATTAAATTTCTGAGTTAATTAAGTACAAAATTATAAGTAATTAAGGTCCAGGGACCATTTTGTAAAAGACACTGAAATTCTGTCCAGGGGCCCAATTAAAAATGTTGAAACTTGGAGGACCAAATTGAGAAATGGTCATTTCCAGTCCAAAACGCACCGTTTCAAGCATGCGTTGTTTCCCTTCTTCTTCCTCGAACGCTTAAAGCCCACCTGCAAAGATGGAATGGAAATGGTGAAACACCAGCATCTCAGTCCAACCAGAACTCAGTTTGCAAATATTATCTTTGTGAAGATTACAACCCCGGGGAGATAAGGATAAATTTCTCACGGCCTCGTGCTTATAAAAGGGAGTCCAACAGGGGTAGGACTGACGGTGCCTCAACCGACTGTAACACAATGTCCCTAGGCCTTATCATGGTCCTGGGAAGATAAGCAACATGGAAGCCTATAAAAGGCAGAGGGGAAGAAAGTCAAAGAGGGAGGAGAAGAGAAAAACAAAAGGAGAAAAACATAGGAGACGACAGAAGAGAGAAAACAGAGGAGAGCCAATTAATAAACACACAAGAGCAGGGTGAGGAGAGACTGAACAGAACAGAGTAAAGAGAGGTCGAAAAGAGGAGGAAGAAGAGAGAATTCTCCGGCTAGTGCTCGGACCGTTACCTTCAGTTGCATTGTCGTCTTCATCCTTGCCAGGTAAAGTCCTCTTCTCTTTGTTGATTGTATAAATATTGCAAAGAAGAAAACTACATGAAGGTAATTTAATTACCTTCATGCTGTGTAGCGCACGCCTGGGTTGAGCCACGTGTTCCTGCTGTCCAGCCGGGTCCAGCCCAGTTCATGTTGGTTGGGCTGGATCCAGCCCTTAAAAAAAAAGAAAAAAAAAATAGGTCAGATCTGGGCTTTAGGCCTAACCGACTCAAATTATGTTTATTAAAGGTGTGTTTGGCAAAACATACCTTTATGTCTTGACCATAATTTTTATCCCTATTCTAATTTGATATTTGGTCAAACGAGCTCCTTTTCGATATCAGAAAATTCCAAAAATATTTGGGGATCTTCGTTGATTTATTTGTGGGCCCCTCTCACGTTGATTTATTTTTTTAGCTATGTGCTCAATCTGTGGATTATTATTGTTAAATGCAAATATGTCGTGCAATGTTTTTATTTTATTTTATTTTATTTATTTCCATCTAAAAAGGGCCAATATTAATAAAGGATAAACAAGGAAAAAAATGGCGTAGACAATTTTTCCTTCAAATTCATTTTTTTACGAAAATATTCACCGACATCAGAGTCAGGAGTATCGTTTTTTTTGGATTTGCACGATATTTACCAATGCCAGAGTTGAAAATATTCGTAGAAATCATTCACTGACGGCAGAGTCAGGAACATGAAAGGAAGAATAGAAAAGGAAAAAGAGAACAAATTCTTAGCAATTACAAATTCTTAGCAATTTTAGACAAAACCAGCAATGCAACTTGTCTTAGGTAGGACGCTTAATGGGTGATTGCATCTTCCCTTTTGCGTAACTAGTGTCCCGTACAATAGAATCTCTATTTACCAGTTAGGGCTTCTAGTAACCATAATACTAGGTGGCGAATCTTTGAACAAGATATTTTCCCTTAAAAGAACAAGATGTCAGGTATCTGTTTTTTTTCCAATTAAGATTAATTTTTAATCTTAAGCGATGTCCGGGTGTGAAAGTTGTTATGCAAAAAAATAGTCTAAAAATAATTTGATTATTAAAACATGTGAAAAAAATTAACTTATTAAAAACAACTAACCATTTTAGCACAAAAAATCATTAATAAAATAGAATTAGATAACCCAATAAAACACCATAATATACACGAATAAAGAATACAAAATCAAACAATTATAAACATGGAATCACACTTGTGCTCCTTTAGAATCTAGGGTTTCTTCCCCTGAAAAGCTAAACCAAATTGATTCGAAAAGTTCATATTTTTCTTTAAAAAAATTCACAGGTCCACAACTTACAACTGCTTCTATGGATGCACAAAATAGATTCTTATAGCTTCGAAATAAACTTATTTTATTTATTTATTTTGATTTGAAGATAAATGAAGATTTTGAATTATTTATCTATTAATCAAGGTTAATTTTTTTTAAATACCTATCACATCAACCTCATCATAGTGCATTTTAGATAAATAAATATTTAATGTGAAACTCTTATATTTGTTTTTGTTATCACAAAATTTTAAAAATTATAAAATATATAATAAATAAATAAATTTAATTTGAATATCTTACTTGTGGAAAGGTTGAGTAGAGTTAAAAAAAAGAAGTAAAAACATAATAAATATATCTTGACAGTACTTTGTACATTTATTAGCATAGGATTCCAGATTTTTCTCCTGCTTTTATTTTTCAACGAGTGTAAAAAGGTTTATATATATATATATATATATATATATATAATAAAAAAAAAATCAGTTCGCGTGACCTATTTCTTTCCTAAGCATGTAATACACACACACACACACACAAACTTGTCTATGTCTACACTCTAAGCCCTCTCCTCCTCACTTTGTCGCTTTACTCTTTCACACCCTCTATCTCTCCAAAACAAAAGAAAAAAACACCACCAAAAGGAATGGCCGAAGAATCTTCT
>Ga0325401_1005112_pt1 | contig 12484 bp, 10 predicted proteins | sample PopdelMetagenome_FD_205666 | JGI IMG/M metagenome (GOLD analysis project Ga0325401, IMG submission 205666) | Populus deltoides microbial communities from Bellville, Georgia, United States - Xylem-PdKOR-R2 | ecosystem: Host-associated > Plants > Phyllosphere > Stem > Wood/Secondary xylem | place...
GTGCCCGGGACCCCGGCGACGTGGGACTCCGCGCTGCGCCAGTGGGGCTCGATGAGCCTCGGCGAGACCCTCGCCCCGGCCGCTGCGCTGGCCCGCAAGGGGTTCGTGGTCGACCGGACGTTCCGCAAGCAGACCCGCGACAACGCCGAACGCTTCCGCACGTTCACCTCCACCAGTTCGCTCTTCCTGCCCGGGGGCAAGGCGCCGAAGGTGGGCTCGCGCCTGGCCAACCCCGACCTCGCGGCGACGTACGACCTGCTCGGCCAGCAGGGCACCGCGGCGTTCTACGGCGGCCCGCTCGCCGCCGAGATCGCCCAGACCGTGCAGAGGCCGCCGAAGAGCGGCGCCACCGACCTGCCCGTGCCCGTCGGCACGATGACCACCGCCGACCTCGCGGGCTACCAGGTCCGCAACCAGGCACCGGCGAAGACCCGCTTCCGCGGCATGAGGGTCTTCGGCATGGCGCCGTCCTCGAGCGGCGGCCCGACCGTCGGGGAGGCCCTGAACATCCTCGAGACGCAGCGGCTCGGCCGCGTCTCGCCGGTCCAGGCCCAGCACCGCTTCCTCGACGCCACCCACCTCGCCTTCGCCGACCGCGGCGAGCACATCGGCGACCCGGCGTTCGTCGACGTCCCGCTGAAGGACCTGCTCAGCCAGCGCTACGCCGACGAGCGGGCCTGCCGCATCGACCCGCGCAAGGCCCTCGCGCTGCCCACCGACCCCGGCAACGTGTCGTCGTACGACGGCCGCTGCGGCGGCGGCACCCGCGAGCCGTCGCGGGAGGCGAGCGACACCGAGAACATCTCGACGACCAACCTCACCGTGGCCGACAAGCGGGGCAACGTCGTCGAGTACACCCTCACCATCGAGCAGACCGGCGGCTCCGGCATCGTCGTGCCCGGTCGCGGCTTCCTGCTCAACAACGAGCTCACCGACTTCACGACCGTCTACGACGCCGACGACCCCAACCGGCTCGCGCCGGGCAAGCGCCCGCGCAGCTCGATGTCGCCCACGATCGTGCTCGACCGCCGCGACCGTCCGGTGCTCGCGCTCGGCTCGCCCGGCGGCTCGACCATCATCACGACCGTCCTGCAGATCCTGCTCAACCGCTTCGAGCTCGGCATGAGCATCGAGCAGGCCCTCGCCGCCCCGCGCGCCGCGCCCAACAACACCGACCCCGTGCTCGCGGAGCCGGCGTACGTCGACCGCTGGCGCGGCCCGCTCGCCGCCCTCGGCCACCGGATCCGGCCGATCGCGCCGGTCGGCGACAGCCTCAGCGAGATCGGCGCGGCCACCGCGATCGAGTTCGGCCCCCGCGGCCAGCTCACCGCGGTCGCCGAGCCCGACCGCCGCGGCGGTGGCGCTGCCGGAGTCGTGCGCCGCTGACGCCGACACCTACCGGTGGTCGAGGAGGTACGCCAGGACCGTCCCGGGACCGACCTCCGCGCGTGGTCGCGAGACAGGACTCCGCCCTTCCTCGACCACCGGGGTCGACTCCGCCCCTAGGCTGGTCCGGTGACGACGCTGTCGGAGGACCGTGCCTCCTGGCCGACCATCGGGTCCCTCGACGAGCTGACCGACCTGCTCGGCACGCCCGGCGAGCGGGCGGCGACGAAGGGTCGCCCCGCCCTGCTGCCGGTCGACCGCGACTGGCTCGCCGCGTCGCCGTTCTGCGTGCTGGCGACCTCGGCGGCCGACGGCACCTGCGACGCCTCGCCCAAGGGTGACCCGGTCGGGCGGCTCGTGCAGGTGCTCGACGACACCACCGTCGCGATCGCCGAGCGCCCGGGCAACCGGCGCGCCGACGGCTACCGCAACGTGCTCAGCAACCCCCACGTCGGCCTGCTCTTCCTCATCCCCGGCCGCGGCGACACGCTGCGGATCCAGGGCCGCGCGCGGCTGGTGAGCGACGCACCGTTCTTCGACGACATGGTCGTCAAGGGCCACCGTCCCGTGCTCGCGATGGTGGTCGAGATCGAGGAGGTCTTCTTCCACTGCGCGAAGGCATTCCTGCGCTCAGGGCTCTGGAAGCCGGAGACCTGGGACCCCGAGGGGCGGGTGCCCCGCCGCGCCGTCATCGCCAGCCAGGTCGAGCCGGCGGGCATGGACATCGCCCAGCTCGACGACTACTACGACGAGTCCAACTACGAGCGCGGTCTCTATGCCTGAGGCCGGGCGGGCGGCGTACCCCTTCGTCAAGGGGCACGGCACCGAGAACGACTTCGTCCTGCTCCCCGACCCCGACGGCGCTGTGCACGGCGACCTGTCGGCCGAGCGGGTCCGCGCCCTGTGCGACCGGCGCGCCGGCATCGGCGGCGACGGCGTGATGCGGGTCGTGCGGAGCGCGGCGGTCGGTCGGCCGCCGTCGGTGGCGACGTGGTTCATGGACTACCGCAACGCCGACGGCTCCATCTCGGAGATGTGCGGCAACGGCGTGCGGGTCTTCGCCCACCACCTCGTCACCGAGGGGCTCGTCGACGCGAGCGTGCCCGTCGTCGTCGACACCCGCGACGGCGTCAAGACCATCACCGTCGACCCCGTCGCCGACGGCGGTGCGACGTACACCGTCGACATGGGGCCCGCGAAGGTGCTCGGGCAGACCACCGTCGGCGCGAACGGCGTCACCTGGCCCGCGCAGCACGTCGACATGGGCAACCCCCACGCCGTGGCGTTCGTGAGCTCGCTGCAGGTCGTCGGCACGCTGGTCGACCCCCCGGCGCGCGACCGGGGCGTCTACCCCGACGGCGTCAACGTCGAGTTCGTCGTGCGCCGCGGCGAGCGGCACGTCGCCATGCGGGTGCACGAGCGCGGCTCGGGCGAGACCCGGTCGTGCGGCACGGGCGCCTGTGCGGTCATGGTCGCCGCGGCGCTGGCCGACGGCGCCCGTCCCGAGGGGGCCGACGTGACGTACCGCGTCGACGTGCCCGGCGGCACCCTCCACGTCACCTGGACGGCCGACGAGCGGGTGCTGCTGACCGGCCCGGCCGTCCTCGTCGCGAGCGGCACCACCGACCTCTGAGGCTCGGGTCCGCCGCAGCCGACGGCCCCGGCGAGCGCGCGAGGTCGGGTCAGCGGGCCGGCACCGCCTCGGCCTATGCTCCGAAACATGGACATCAACGGATCCTCCGCCCTGGTCACGGGTGCTGCCTCCGGCATCGGCGCGGCCGTCGCCCGCCAGCTCGCCGAGCGCGGCGCGACCGTCGTCGTCGCCGACCTGCAGGCCGACAAGGGCGAGGCCCTCGCGGCCGAGATCGGCGGTGTGTTCGCGCGCGTCGACGTCACCGACACCGCCCAGATCACCGCCGCTGTCGAGGCTGCGGGCGAGATCGCGCCGCTGCGCGCCGTGGTCAACTCCGCCGGCATCGGCTGGGCGCAGCGCACCATCGGCCGCGACGGCCAGATCGACTCCGCCCACGACCTCGACGCCTTCACCCGGGTCATCGCGATCAACCTGATCGGCACCTTCGACGTCGTGCGCCAGGCCGCGACCGTGATGAGCCGCAACGAGCCCGACGCCGACGGCCAGCGCGGAGCGATCGTCAACCTCGCCAGCGTGGCGGCGTTCGACGGCCAGATCGGCCAGGCGTCGTACTCCGCGTCGAAGGGCGGCGTGGTCGGCATGACCCTGCCCGTCGCGCGCGACCTGTCCGCCTCCGGCATCCGGCTCAACACCGTCGCCCCGGGGCTCATCGACACCCCGATCTACGGCGAGGGCGAGGACGCCGAGGCGTTCAAGGCCAAGCTCGGCGAGAGCGTGCTGTTCCCGAAGCGCCTCGGGGTGCCCGAGGAGCTCGCGAGCATGGTCGTGGAGTGCCTGACCAACAGCTACGTGAACGGTGAGGTCGTCCGCGTCGACGGCGGCATCCGCATGCCTCCGAAGTGACCTCGCCGGACCCCCAGGACACGATCGCCCAGCCACCGGCCGCGGCGACCACGCCGCTCACCCGGCGCGGCATCCCGACCGACCCCGACCTGCGGGTGCTCGCCCTCTCGACGCTCGTCAGCCGGGCCGGCTCGGGCGCCTCGACCACGACGTTCGCGATCTTCTTCACCCGTGACGTCGGCATCGCGCCGACGACCGTCGGGCTGCTGCTCTCGATCGCCGCGCTGGCGGGGCTGCTCGCGCAGGTGCCGCTCGGCCACCTCGGTGACGTGACCGGTCCGCGCGAGCTGCTGCGCACCCTGACCATCGCCTCGGGGGTCGCGCTGCTCGGGCTCCTCGTCGCCCGCTCGCCGTGGGCACTCGGAGTGGTGCTCGGCCTGGCCACCCTGCTCAACTCCGGCTCCGGCGCCGTGCGCAACGGGATGATCGCGCGGATCGCGACCGGCGGCCGCGGGGTGGCGTTCAAGGCCTACCTGCGGGCGGTCACGAACGTTGCGATGAGCTTCGGCGCCGCCCTGGGCGGACTCGCCCTGCTCGCCGACACCACCTGGGTCTACCTCGCTGTCTTCGCCCTCGACGGCGTCTGCACGATCGCCGCCGGCCTCGTCGTCGCCCGGCTGCCGCACCTGCCGCCGTCCCCGGCCCGGCTGGCCGGGGAGCCGCGGCTCGCCGTGCTGCGGGACCGGCCCTACGTCCTCGTCACCCTGCTGACCGGCATCGTCGCGATGCACTTCGCGGTGATGGAGGTCGGCATCCCGCTGTGGATCGCCGAGCACACCGACGCACCGACCTGGATGGTCTCGGTGCTGCTGGTGCTCAACACCGTCGTCGTCGCGCTCTTCCAGGTGCGGCTCAGCCGCGGCGCCGACGACGTGACCAGCTCGGCGCGCACGATGGTGCTGGGCTGCGCCTGGATCGCGGCCGGCTTCGCGGTCATCGCCGTCTCCGCCGGGGTGACCCGCTGGGCCGCCGTGGCGGTGCTGCTGGTCGGCGCGGGCGTGCACGTCGTCGGCGAGATGGTCTCCAGCGCCGGGCAGTGGGGCCTGACGATGGGCCTCGCCCCGACCGAGCGGCAGGGGCAGTACCAGGGGTTTGCCGGCACCGGCTTCTCCCTGTCGAACGTCGTCGCGCCCACCCTGATCGTCTGGCTCTGCATCGAGTGGGGCTGGGAGGGGTGGCTCGTCATCGGCGCGCTCGTCCTCGCCTCCGGGCTGCTCCTCGTCCCGGTCTCCGCCTGGGCGCTGCGCACCCGCGAGCGCTACGGCGCCCTGTCCGCCACCGGCTGAGGCGCTCCCGCCACCGATCGACGGGACCGCAGGCTCAGTCGACCCCGACGACGAGGTCGGCGCGGGAGGCGGCAGCCTCGACGAGACGGGCGTTGGGCTCGTCGACGGTGTCGACCCACGCCCGGGCGGCGGCCGGCGACTTGCCGGAGGCGACGTGGCGGGCGACGAGCCGGCTGCGGCGGACGTCGTCGTCGAGGTGCAGGTGCCAGACCGCGTCGAGCCGGTCGCGCACGGCGCGCCAGCGGGGCTCGTCGAGGAGCAGGTAGTTGCCCTCGGTGACGACGAGGCCGGCCTCGGCCGCGACCGGGATCGACCCGGCGACCGGCTGCTCGAGGTCGCGCTCGAAGGCCGGCGCCATCACGGTGTGGTCGGGCCGCGAGCGCAGCCGGTCGAGGAGCGCGTCGTAGCCCTCCGCGTCGAACGTCTCGGGTGCGCCCTTGCGGTCGAGCAGGCCGCGACGGGTCAGCTCGACGTCGGCGAGGTGGAAGCCGTCCATCGGCACCACCGGGCAGCCGTACGCCGCGGCGATCCGTGCAGCCAGCGTCGACTTGCCGACCCCGGGGGCGCCGGCGAGGCCGAGCAGGACCCGGCCCGACGGCGGGGCCGCGGCGAGCAGGTCGTCGACCCGCGCGCGCAGCCCCGCCTCGAGGGTCAGCGCCGGACCTTGATCTTCTTCGTCGCGATCGGGGTCGAGCCGCCGGGCGCGAAGACCTCGAGGCGCAGCGCGGTGACCTTGCCGCGCTTGACGGCCTTGAGGCCCTTCTTCGAGAGCTTGAGCCGGACGGCGCCCTTCTTGCCGGTCTTGACGGAGTAGGACTTCAGCCCGGTCACCGCCTTGGGCTTCTTCGACTTCGTCACGAGCCGCGCCTGGCCGGTGCAGCCGCGGGTCGCGTCCTTCGGGCAGGCGACGCGCAGCGCGACCTTGTTGCCCTTGACCCGGATCGGGGCCTTGCCGGCCTTGACCTTGCCCGGCACGGCGCCGTAGAGCACCGAGCCCTCGCCCGGGTCGACGTTGGTGACCTGAAGGTCTCCGGTCGAGGTCCGGATGACGACGTTGTTGGTGGCGTCGGTGGCGTAGACGGCCCCGTCGCGGCCGAACGCGATCGAGTTCGGTGCGTAGTTGCCGATGGCGGTCAAGGCGCCGCCCGAGCCGTTGGGGGCGAAGTGGCCGATGCCCTTGGCCGCGCCGATCGAGGTGAACCACATGTTGCCGTCGGGGCCCTGGATGAGGGAGTTGATCGCGGTGCGGTCGCCGGTGTCGTACGACGTGACCGCGCCACTGCCCGCGTCGAGGTAGCCGACCGAGCCCTCGCTGGGGGAGAAGGCGAAGCTGCCGCGCTGGAAGCGGCCGAACCAGATCGAGCCGACCGGTCCGGGTGCGATCGCGAAGGGGTAGGCGGCGTAGTCGTTGACCGGGTACGTCGTGCTCGCGCCACCGCTGAAGTTGATACGGGTCAGGCCCGAGTCGGTGCGGCACCAGAAGGTGCCGTCGTTGCCGCGGCCGAGGGCGTCGGCGCACTCGGGGGCGTTGGCGAGCTCGACCACGCGGGTGTCGTCCGCCCGCACGACGAACTCGTCGTCGTAGGCCATCGTGACGACGACGGCACCGCCCTCGACCCGCAGCTGCTCGCCGTAGGGGTACTGACCGAGCGACTGGTCGCTGATCTGCGCGCCCGCGGCCGTCATGTGCCGCAGCCGGCGACCGCTGTCGTAGATGACCCACACGCTCCCGTCGGGACCGACGTCGAGGTCCTCGACCTGGGAGTAGTCGCTGCGCGGGAAGGCGAACTCGCTGATGGACCCGTCGGCGTTGACCCGTCCGACCTTGTTGGCCTCGCGCTCGACGAACCACAGGGTGCCGTCGGGCGAGGCCACGATGCTCTCGGCGCCCGAGGCGCTCGTCGGGATCGGGATGACCTGGGTCGCGGCGCTCGCCGAGGGGGCGCCCGCCACCCCGAGGACGGCGGTCACGCCGAGGGTGAGCAGCAGGCTGGACACGGACGCGACGAGTCGCTGGCGCATGGGAGTTCCCGGAGAGGAGACGACGAGGTGAGGTTCTGTCCTAACAGAGAAGGGCACCCGGAGGCGACCCCCCGGAGATGACCGCTGTGGAAAGCGTTCGTCGCCCCCTGGGTTCAGCGCCTAGGCTGGAGAGCACATGAGCAACGCACACGACTTCTCCCTCCACGACGAGCTCGAGGCGACCCGCGACTGGGCCGACGAGCCCGCTGACGACGCCGACGACGCCGACCTCGCCGACGACCTCGACGAGGCCGACGCTCCCGTCGAGCTCCCCGACCTCGACGAGCCCGACCCCGAGGACGAGCCCACCGTCGGCGCGATGGAGCTGGCCGAGCGCCACGCCCTGCGCCGGGTGGCGAGCCTGTCGACCGAGCTCGAGGACATCTCCGAGGTCGAGTACCGCAAGCTCCGCCTCGAGCGCGTCGTGCTCGTCGGCGTGTGGACCGAGGGCAGCGTGCAGGACGCCGAGAACTCGCTGGCCGAGCTCGCCCTGCTGGCCGAGACCGCGGGCTCCGAGGTGCTCGAGGCGATCTTCCAGCGCCGGCAGTCGCCCGACCCGGCGACCTACGTCGGCCGCGGCAAGGTCGAGGCGATCAAGGAGATCGTGCAGGCCACCGGCGCCGACACCGTGATCTGCGACGGCGAGCTCGCCCCCGGCCAGCTGCGCAATCTCGAGGACCGGCTCAAGGTCAAGGTCGTCGACCGCACCGCGCTGATCCTCGACATCTTCGCCCAGCACGCGAAGTCCCGCGAGGGCCAGGCGCAGGTCGAGCTCGCACAGCTCAGCTACATGAAGCAGCGCCTGCGCGGCTGGGGTGGCAACCTGTCGCGCCAGGCCGGTGGCCGGGTCGCCGCCGGTGCGGGCATCGGCGGTCGCGGTCCGGGTGAGACCAAGATCGAGACCGACCGCCGCCGCATCAACACCAAGATCGCCAAGCTGCGTCGCGACCTCAAGGAGATGAAGGGGACCCGCGACACCAAGCGCCAGCAGCGCGAGCGCCACCAGATCCCCGCGGTCGTCATCGCCGGCTACACCAACGCCGGCAAGTCCTCGCTGCTCAACCGGCTCACCGACGCCGGCGTGCTCGTCGAGGACGCGCTCTTCGCCACGCTCGACCCGACGACGCGGCGCACGACGACCGCCGACGGCCGGGTCTACACGATGAGCGACACCGTCGGGTTCGTGCGCCACCTGCCGCACCAGCTCGTCGAGGCGTTCCGCTCGACGCTGGAGGAGGTCGCCGAGGCCGATCTCGTCCTCCACGTCGTCGACGGCTCCCACCCCGACCCCGAGGGCCAGATCTCCGCGGTGCGCGAGGTGTTCGCCGAGATCGGCGCCACCGAGGTGCCCGAGCTGATCGTCATCAACAAGGCCGACCAGGCCGACCCGCTGGTGCTCGGCCGGCTGCAGCGCGAGGAGCCGCACGCGGTCGTCGTCAGCGCCAAGACGGGCCAGGGCATCCGCGAGGCGCTCGCGCTGGTGGAGAGCGAGCTGCCCCGCCCGGCTGTGGAGTTCAAGGCGCTGCTGCCCTACGAGCGCGGCGACCTGCTCAACAAGCTCCATCAGCACGGTGAGATCGACTCCCTCGAGCACACCGGCGAGGGCACGGTCGTGGCCGGGCGCGCCAACGCCGACCTCGCGGGCGAGCTCGCGGCGTACGCCGTCTGACGGGAGCGACCAGAGCCAGCGCGAACCACCCGGTCGAGCCATTCAGCCGAGCCCGGTCACCACGCAGAATGGTCGGGTGCTCTCTCGGGGTCTCGTCGTCGTGCGCTCACGACGACGACTGGTCGTGCTGCTGGCGTTCGCGCTGGTCGCCACGGTCGTGGTCTCGGGGGTCCTGACGGCGCGCGCCTCGGGCGCCACCAAGTGCGAGCGGTTCAGCGCCGGGTCCGCCCAACGGGCGGAGGTCGTCACCGGCACCGGTGAGCGCGTCGTCGTGGTCGGCGACTCCTGGTCGGCCGGCCTCGGGCTCGCGCGGCCGGCACAGTCGTGGCCGTCGCGCCTGGCCGGGGAGGTGCACGTGGCGGGCTTCTCCGGCTCCGGGTTCAGTGCCGGAGCCTCGGAGTGCGGCCGGCAGGTGTCGTTCGCGGCCCGCGAGCCCCGGGCGCTCGCCGGTGGTGCCGACCTGGTGGTCCTCGAGGGCGGTCTCAACGACGTCGACCAGCCGAGCGCGGCCATCGCCGCCGGCTTCCGACGCGCCGTGGCCGAGGCCGCGCCGCACCCCGTCGTCGTCGTCGGCCCGGCGTCCGCGCCGTCGCGGGCCCGCTGGGTGCCGCGGGTCGACGCGCTGCTCGCCCGGCTGTCGGCCGAGGCGGGCGTCGCCTACGTCTCGACCGCCGACCTGCGTCTGACCTACCTGCCCGACCGGCTGCACCTCACGCCGGCCGGCCACCGCGCCTTCGGCGACGCGGTCGCCGAGCGCATCGCCGGGCTGGGCCTCGGGTCCTAGCCCAGCCCAGCCAGCTGCTTGAGCTCCGCGAGGAGCTCGGGCATCCGCACGACCGGGGTCAGGTGGCCGTCGTCCTCGGTGAGGTGCGCGACCGCGCCGGGCACGTGCTCGGCGAGCCAGGCGCCGTGGGCGTAGGGCACCATCGCGTCCTGCCGGCCCTGGTGGACGACGACCGGGACCGAGATGGTGGTGACGTCGAAGCCCCACGGCCGCACGGCCGCCTGACCGTCGTCGAGGACGCCCGCGATGCGCTGCGCACCCGCGTGGTGGAACGTCGCGGTCATCCACTCCACGAACTCCCGGTCGAGCACCTCCCGGTCGGCCGGGGGCAGCAGCCCGCCCATCGCGTCGGCGATGTCGTCGGCGTCGGCGAGCAGGATCGGGAGGAACTCCGCCTCGAGGTAGGCGGCGTACTCCTCGCGCCCGGCGGCCGCGGCGGTGTACTCCGCGACGTTCTCCTCGGCCATGCCGGCCGTCCAGTCGAGCCCGTCGGCGTCGTACGGCGCCACGCCGGCGATCGAGACCGCGGCGCGGCACCGGTCGGGCAGCAGGGCGGCGCAGCCGAGGGCGCGCGGGCCGCCGCCGGACCAGCCGGCGGTCACGAACTCGTCGACGCCGAGCGCCGCGAGGACCTGCTCGGCGTCGGCGACGTCGTCGGCCATCCGGGGCTCGGGGCGGGGCCTCGCGGTCGAGGCGCCGTAGCCGGGGCGCGACCACGTGATGAGCAGCAGACCGGCCTCGCGGGCCGCGTCGTCGATCACCGAGAACGGGACGGCGGCGGACGGCGAGCCGCCGTGGAAGAGGAGGGGGAAGCCGTCCGGGTCGCCGCCGGTGAGCACCTCGAGGGATCGCCCGTCCGTCGTCTCGACCTGCTGGTAGCCCGTCACACCGTGAGCCTAGGCAACCGGCAGGGTGACGGTGAAGGTGCTGCCCTCGCCGAGCCGGGAGGCGACCTGGATGCGTCCGCCGTGGCGGGCGGCGATGGTGGCCACCGTGGTCAGGCCGAGGCCGGTGCCGGACTCGCGCAGCGCAGCCGGGTTGGTGCTGCGGAAGAACGCCCGGAACAGCTCGCGCTGGTCCTCCTCCGAGATGCCGATGCCGGTGTCGCTCACGGTCACGACGACCTCGTCGGCGGCGCGGCAGCAGCGCACGGCGACGGTGCCCCCGGGCTCGGTGTACTTCACGGCGTTGCTGACCAGGTTGCCCACCAGCCGGTCGAGCTCGACGGCGTCGCCGAGCACGACCAGGGGCGTGTCGGGCACGTCGAGGGAGAGCGCGACGTCCTTGGCCCGGGCCGTGGAGTCGACGAGCGCCACCACCTCGCCGCTGACCCTGCGCACGTCGAGGGGCAGGGTGACGAGGGGGTGGTCGGGGTTGCTGACGCGGGCGAGCAGCAGCAGGTCGTCGACGACGATCCCCATCCGGTCCGTGCCGCGGCGCATCGCCTCGTGGTGACGCCGCGCAGCCGGGTCGAGGTCGGACTCGCCCAGGAGCTCGAGGTTGCCCGAGATGACCGTGAGGGGGGTGCGCAGCTCGTGCGAGAGCATCGCGACGAGCTGGGAGCGGTAGTCCTCCACGCGCTGCAGGTCGGCGACGAGGCGGCGCTCGCGCTCCAGCGCACGGGCGGTCATCAGCGCTGCGCCGAGGTCGTGACCGACCTGCAGGGCGGAGTCGATCTCGACCGGTGACCAGCCGCGCTGGCCGGGCAGGCGCGAGAGCGCCAGGAAGCCGACGCACTCCTCGCCCACCCCGAGCGCCACCCCGAGCACGGGGTGCTCGCCGCCACCCAGCAGCTGTCCCCGCACGGCAGCGCCCAGCCCCCACTCGTCGCCCGGGTCCCCGGGCGCGGTGAGCACCGGGCCCTGGCGTCGCCAGAGGTCGGGCGCGGCCCGCGCGACCAGGTCGAGCAGCGGCAGCGGCACGTCGACGTGCTGGCCGTCGTCCCTGCGGGCGACGCTGGTGCCGGACCCGCCGGGCTCGAAGACGTGCAGCCACGACCCGCACGCGTCGAAGCTGCTCACGAGCTGCCCGTGCGTGTGCCGGAGCACGTCGACCAGCGAGCCCAGCGTGGGTCGGGAGGCGGAACGGACCAGCTGGCGCGCCGACGCGGCGTGCGCCGCCTGCTCGAGCAGCTCCCGGGTGTCGAAGAGGGTCAGGACCGCGCGCTCCGCCTGGGCGGCGTACCGCTCCAGCAGGCTGCGCTCGTGCGCGTCGGGACGGCGTCCCGAGCTGGGCCGGTCGACCGACAGGATGCCGACCACGGTGCCGTCGTCGGCGGTGAGGACGGCGAGCAGCCCGTCGTCGGGCTGCCAGGCGTCGGGGTGGTCGGTCGGCACCTGCTCGATCCGCACCCAGTGACCCTCGAGCTCCTCGATCGGGGTCGACTCGAAGAACCGCAGTCGCTCCCCGAGAGGGGTGGCCCGGGCGAGCACCGGCTCGATGACGGAGACGGGGTCGGGCTGCTCGAGGTAGGCGCGGTGCTCCTCGGGCCCGGTGTAGGCCAGCGTCACGAGCTGGTCGCCCTCGACGACCGACAGGGCCGCGACCTCGTAGCCGACGATCTCCGCGATCGACTCGACCATCAGCTGCAGGACGGCACGCGCCGACGACTCGGTCCACCCGGCCGGACCGGGCTGCCGCCACGGCGCGTCCTGGTCCACGCGCCGAACCGTAGCGCCGAGACCTCACCCCTCGCCTCATTTCCCACCGTTCCGGCCGGGTCGGTCCGGGCCGGTGACGAGCTGGGGACGGCGACAGCGCGCCACCGCCACGAGCGCCTAGGGTTTGCGGGTGACTGCCGCAGCGAGCGCCTCGACGACGACACCGGTCGCGGACGTGCT
>Ga0325401_1005114_pt1 | contig 12483 bp, 7 predicted proteins | sample PopdelMetagenome_FD_205666 | JGI IMG/M metagenome (GOLD analysis project Ga0325401, IMG submission 205666) | Populus deltoides microbial communities from Bellville, Georgia, United States - Xylem-PdKOR-R2 | ecosystem: Host-associated > Plants > Phyllosphere > Stem > Wood/Secondary xylem | place...
AGATCAACAACCTCAACACCCAGGGCCAGGCCCTGTCCGACCCCAACAACTGGGACGGGCCCCTCGCCGAGCGCTTCCGCAGCTCGACCTGGCCGGAGACGAAGTCGGCGCTCGACAAGGCCAAGACCGAGCTCGAGGAGCTCCGCGGCCAGCTCCAGCAGATCTCCAGCAACATCATGACCGCCGGCGGCGGCAGCTAGTCCGCCCGGGACGCCCGTACGCGGCGTCCCCCCGGCCACCGGGTCCCGGCCGGGTCGCAGCACCTGCGACCCGGCCCCGGTCCTGGCCCTCGAGGCAGCGCCTCTCTGCGCGCCGCCCGTGCTCCTCGCTCCACCATCTCCGCTCCACCCGCCATCGCGTCACCGACGCAGCCCGGCCGCCACGCGGCCCGTGGTGCTGCGCGCCCGTACCGCTCGGAGGATCCGCATGCCTGACCTGGGTGCCATCGAGGAGGACGTCCCCTTCGACGAGGGGACGGCCACCGCGCTCATCACCGCCTGCCGCTCGGCGGCCTCGGCGGTCGACGCCCAGGCCGGGCAGCGCTCGTCGTGGGTGACCACGGCGACGACCGACTTCAAGGGCCACTTCTCCGAGCTCTTCAAGGCCAACGCGCAGACCGCGGCGGGCGACGCGACCGAGCTCGCCAACCGCCTGCGCGAGGTCGCCACCGCGGCGGAGCGGCTGAAGGAGGAGGCGCACAAGGAGCAGGAGCGCCGCCAGAAGGCGCGGGAGTGGAAGAAGGAGCACGACGACCGCAACCTGCTCGAGCAGGGCTGGGACTGGGCCACCGGCGGCGACGACCCGCCCGTTGGCCCGCCCGCGGACCCGATCTCGGTCGCCGTGTCGCCCGCGGTCAACCGCTCGCGCGAGACCCCGGCGCCCGGCGGCGGCTCCTCCGGCGGCGGCGGGACGTCCTCGGCCCGCCCGTCGAACCTGCGCACCTTCGCCACCGGGTCGAAGGGCGCGAACGACACGCTGCGCCCGCGGCCGGCCGCGCTGCGGACCGCGTACCAGAACTTCCAGGCCCGCTGCCGCTGGGGGACGCTGAGCGCGTCGGGCGTCTTCACCGGCTTCGACGCCTGGCTGAGCGCCAACGACAACGACGTGACCTGGGCGACCACCGTGGCCGACGCGTTCAAGGCCGCCGGCGGCGAGGGCGAGGTCTCGACCCTGTCGAACAGCGCCGTCCAGGCCGCGCTGCAGGCCGCGAACGTCACCGTCACCCGCCAGGACCTCGTCATCGACGCCGTCCAGGCGCAGGGCCACCCGCCGACGAGCGGCTACGCGAACGACCCCGTCAACACCGCGACCGGCAACTTCGTGGAGACCGAGACCGACGTCGTCTTCCCGGGTGCCGCGTCGATGCTCCAGCTCTCGCGCACCTACAACTCCTTCCGGGCCGGGGACCTCGACCGGGCCGACGCCACGACCGGCGCCTACGGGCCCGGCTGGTCCTCGGTCTGCGAGGCCGGGCTGGCGCTGGACGACGAGCGCGCCCGCCTCGTCCTGCCCGACGGCCGGCAGATCTTCTTCCCCCGCCTCCACGAGGGCTGGGACCGCGCCGTCGGCGAGAGCCTGTGGCTCGAGCGGACCGAGGCCGGCGACCTGGTGGTCACGGGCAACGACGGCACCTGGTCGCGGTTCAGCGCGGGTGGGGCGCTGCGCGCGTACGGCACCGGGCCGGTCGAGGCGAAGGCGTACGTGGAGGTCGTCCGCGACGACGGCGGACGCGTCCGACGGCTCGCCCACGCCCGCGGCCAGTGGGTCGAGCTCGACCACGCGACGCTCGACGGCGACGGCCAGCGCGTGGTCGCCGCCCGGACGGCCGACGGCCGCGAGGTCACCTACGCCTACGACGCGCAGGGCCGGCTGGTCTCCGCGACCAGCGGCGCCGGGACGCGCACGTACCGCTGGGACGACGACGGCTTCGTCGCCGCCGTGGTCGACGCCGACGGCGTCGTCGAGGTCGAGAACACCTACGACGCGCAGGGCCGGGTCACCCGCCAGCGCTCGCCCTTCGGCCGGACGACGCGCTTCGTCTACCTGCCGGGCCGGGTCACCGTCGTCTCCGACGAGGACGGCTCGCGCTCCAACACCTGGATCCACGACGAGCGCGGCCGGCTGGTCGGCGTCGTCGACGCCGACGAGCGCCGCCAGTCCACCTCGTACGACCGCTGGGGCAACCCGGTGCTGCTCACCGAGCGCGACGGCGCCACCACCGTCCACGAGCACGACGCCCGTGGCCGCCGGGTGCGGACCGTCACGCCCGCGGGGGCCGACCTCACCTACGGCTACGACGAGCTCGACCGCGTGACGACGGTGGTGACCGAGCAGGGTGCGGTCACCGGGTACACCTACGAGGGCGAGCTCCGCGAACCTGCGACGATCCGCGACCCGGAGGGCGGGGTGACCCGTCTGGCCTGGGCCGACGGGCTGCTCGTGGAGGTCGTCGACCCCACCGGCGTCGTCGTGCGCCTCGACCACGACGAGCACGGCGACCTGGTCGCCACGAGCAACGCCACCGGTGCCACCGCGCGCCTCGAGCGCGACGCCCTGGGCCGGGTGACGGCCGCCGTCACCCCGTCGGGTCACCGCACGACCTTCGCCTACGACCCCGCCACCGGCCTGCTCGCCGAGCGGGTCGACGCCGACGGCGCCGTCCGCCGCTGGGAGCGCAGCGCCGCCGGCCGCCTCGTCGCCGAGGTGGACCCGATGGGCGCGCGGACCACGCTGGAGCGCGGCGCGCACGGCGAGGAGGTCGGCAGCGTCGACCCGCTGGGCCGCCGCGTCGACCGCCGTCTGGACGACCTCGGCAACCTCGCCGGGCTGACGCTGCCCGACGGGTCGTGCTGGGAGTTCACGCACGACGCGCTGTCCCGGCTCGTCGCCACGACGGACCCGACCGGCGCCGTCTGGCGCGAGGAGCTGGACGCGGCCGGGCACGCCGTCGCGGTGGTCGACCCGACCGGCGTGCGGGTGGGGGTGGACGTCGACCAGGCCGCGGGCGAGGTCGAGGTGACCGACGGCGGCGGGGCGAGCGCGACGCGCTTCGACCCGCTCGGCCGGCTGACCTCGCTGGGCCAGCCCGACGGGTCGGCCGCAATCTACACCTACGACCGCTGCGGCCGCCCGGTCGAGGGCCTCGACGCCGCCGGCGGGCTCAGCCTGATCCGCCGCGACGCCGCGGGTCGTCCCGTCGAGACGGTCAGCCCGACCGGCGCGGTGACCCGCTACGAGCACGACGGGTGCGGCCGGGTCGTCGCCGTCGTCGACCCCCTCGGCGGCACCACCCGGATCGCCTACGACGTCGACTCCCGCCCGGTCGCGCAGACCCTGCCCACCGGCGAGGTCGTCGAGACCACCTACGACCCGACCGGTCGAGTGCTGTCCCACGAGGAGCCCGGGCTCGGCACCCTCCGGTGGACGTACGACCGGTGCGGCCGGGTCGTGGAGTCCGTCGACCCGCGGGCCGGGCGGCGGCGCTTCCGCTACGACGACGCCGGTCAGCTCGTCGAGTCCGAGGACGGCCTTGGCCACGTCACCCGCTACGACTACGACCTCCGGGGTCGGGCGGTCGCCGTCACGTCGCCCTCCGGTGCCGTGACCCGGCGCGAGTTCGACGCGCTCGACCGGTGCGTCGCCGAGACCGACCCGCTGGGCCGCACCACCCGTGCCGGCTACGACGCGGCGGGCCGGCTCGCCTGGCAGGAGTCGCCCAGCGGGCGCCGCACCACCTGGACCTACGACGCCGCCGGACGCCCTGTGTCGATGGCGGTCGACGGCCGGACGGTCACCGCGCTCCGGCGCGACCTGCGCCGCCGGACGGTCCGGGTCGACGACGACAGCAGCGGGTCGCGGGTCCAGCACGAGCTCGAGTGGGACGCGCGCGGGCAGCTGGTCCGGCGCAGCCGGGACGGCCGCGAGGTCCGCTGGACCTACGACGCGGACGGCCGCCGCACCTCGATGACCGCGCCCGACGGGAGCACGACGGCGTACGGGCACGACGCCGCCGGACGGCTGCGCTCGCTCGACCACAGCGTGCTGGGCCGCGCGGCCTTCGACCGTGACGCCTCCGGGCGCCTGGTGACGGTGCAGGCGGGCGGGCTGATCCAGTCCTGGGAGTACCGCGACACGTTCGTGGTCGCGCACACCCTGACCGACGAGCACGGCGCCCGGCGCACCGAGATCGACCGGGACGCCGACGGCCGCGTGCGGCGGCTGGCCTGGGCCGGCCCGGACGAGCAGTCCGGCGTCACCTACGGCTACGACGCCGCCTGCCAGCTCCTCGAGGCGCGGACGAGCGTGACGCGCGGCTCCACGACGACCGCCTCGACCCGCCGGTGGCGCTACGACGCCGACGGCCGGCTGACGCGCGAGTCGGTCGACGACCCGGAGGGCGGCTCGGAGCTGACCCACGTCCACGACGTGGCGGGCCAGCTGCTGGCCACCACGGCGGCGGACGGGGCGCGGACGACGTACATCTACGACGCCGAGGGTCGCCGGACCTCCACCCGCGACGAGCACGGGGCGCGCGAGCTGGTCTGGAACCCGACCGGCTACCTCGCCGGCGTCGTCGAGCGGCGCGGCGGGGAGGTCCGCCGCACGAGCGTGCACGCGGACGCCCTGGGCGAGCTGGCCTCGGTCGACGGCACCGAGCTCTTCTGGGACACGGCCGCCTTCGCCGGCGCGCCGGTCCTGGTCGGCGACACCCCGGTCCTCACGGCGACCGCGCTGACCGGTGTCGGCGAGCGCTGGACGGCCCCGGGCTGGCGGACCGCGCGCTCCGCCGGAGCGGATCCGTGGGCGGCGGCAGGGTCCGAGCCCGCGGGCGGCTCGCCCGTCCGGCTCGGCCGCAGCGGCGAGGTCCACGTGGACGGGCTCGAGTGGATGGGGGCCCGCGTCTACGACAGCGCGACCCGCGGCTTCCTGTCGGTCGACCCGCTGGACCCGGTGCCCGGCACCGCCTGGTCGGCCAACCCGTACGCGTACGCCGGCAACGACCCGCTGCACGCGCTCGACCCCGCGGGCCTGCGGCCCGTGACCGACGCGGAGCTGCAGGAGTACCGCGACAGCAACGGCATCGGCGGGACCTTCGACACGGTCACCAGCGCCGTGGGCGGCTGGCTCAAGGACAACTGGGAGTACGTCGCCGGCGGCGCCGTGGTCATCGGCGGGGCCGTCCTCGTCGCGACCGGCGTCGGGGGCCCGGTGGGCGCGATGCTGATCTCGGCCGGCGCGGACACGATCATCCAGAAGGCGACCACCGGCGAGGTCAACTGGGGCGAGGTCGGCGTCAGCTTCGCCGCCGGGGCCTTCGGCGGCGGCGCGGTCGCGGCCCGGCTCGGGGCGACCGGCGTCCGCGGTGCCGTGGTCGCCGGGATGGCTTCCGGCGCGGTCGGCGGCGGGGCGACCGGCGCGTACCAGTACGCGACCTCGCCCGGTCCGCACACGGTGAGCGGGTTCGTCGGCTCGACCGCCCGGGGCACGGCCACCGGGCTGGCCTTCGGCGGCCTCGGTGGTGCCGCGGGCCACGGCGTCGTCAGCGCGGCCGGGCGGACGCTCGACGACGTCCACCCGGCGCCGGCGGCCTCGCCGGCCCCGGCCCCGGTCCGGCTGCCGCAGGACGTGCGGGTCAACCCTCAGGCCCCGCCGGCCCTGCCGCTGAACCGTCCGGTCGGGGGGAGCGCGACGCAGAACGCCTTCGTCCAGCAGCGCATCGGGCAGCTGCAGGCGCAGGGCGCGAGCGACTTCCGCGTCAACCAGCAGCAGGTCGACATCAACGGCGTCCGCGTCGGCGTCAACCGGCCCGACCTGCAGTACACGCAGAACGGCGGGCGGGTGTACGAGGAGTTCGACGTGCCGTCGTCCGACCGCGGGCCGGGCCACGAGGCGCGGATCCTCGCCAACGACCCGGGTTCGACCGTCAACCTGTTCACCGTGCCGTGACGCCGACCCGTCCCTCCCGCGTATCGTCGCCGTCCGTGGAAGCGGTCCTGCTCGACGACGCGTACGCCCCGGTCACCTCGCGGATCGGCTTCCTGCGCTCGCCGCTCGCCGACGTCGCGGAGGCGCTGCGCGGCTGGCGCGCCGAGATCCACGGCTCGGCCGCGGTGGAGCAGGTCCCGGAGGGCCTGACGGCGCTCACGCGCCTGGAACCGTTGACGGGCGGCGTCCGGCCGCGCGAGCTGCTGGTGACCTGCGCCGACCCGGCCTGGACGGCGGTGTTCGACTGCGGGGTCCAGGGCGGCGACCAGACGACGACCGTCGGCTACCTCGCCCGCACCACGATGGTCCAGGGCGTGGTCGTGCTGTCGATCCCCGACCGCAAGGCCGCGCCGGGGGTGGTGGAGCGGTTCGGCGGCCGCCAGCTCGAGCTGTTCGCGCCCATCCCGACCGACTTCCTCAACTACGTGCGCACGATCTCGGTGGTGCGCGACGCGAAGTGGCGCTTCGACGCGAACGGCACGGTCCAGGACTTCGAGGACGTCGAGGCGTACAGCCGGCGCAGGATCGCCGACCGGTTCACCCCGGAGATGCTCGTGGAGTACAGCGCGGCGCTCGGGCTGCGCCCCTTCGACGCCGACTTCTACCCCGGCCCCTCGGTCCTCGTGACGAACCCGGCGGTGCCGCCGGCCGGGGCCAAGGTCCTCAGCATCGCCGACGCGCGACGCAGCGTCGGGCTCTGACGCGCTCCCCGGTGGCTCCCCGTTCGACCAGGGCGGCGCTGCGCCGGCGCTGGGACGGACCCGGTGCCGCACGGCTGGTGGGCGCGGTGCGGACCTGGCTGCTCGGCCGGGGCCCCCGGCCCCACGGGCTCGACGAGGTCGACGGCCGGGTCGACCTGCGCGGCCTCCCGCTCAGCTCGGCGCCGAGCACGCTGGGTGACCCGCAGGACCCGCGGGCCGGCGTCACGTGGGAGGGCCTGGACCTCTCCGGGGCGCAGGTGGAGGAGCTGCGGTTCTTCGGCGGCCGGGTCGTCGGGTGCCGCTTCGACGGCGCGAGCGTCACCGGCCTCAAGCTGTGGGGCACGACGGTCGAGGACTCTTCGTTCGTCGGGGCCGACCTGCGGTCGCGGGCCCTGGGCACCGGCGACTGGCGTGGGCTGCGCGACGTCTGGCGCCGCGTCGCGTTCGACCGGGCGAACCTGCGGGAGTCGGTCTTCCTCGGCTGCCTCCTCGAGGAGTGCACCTTCGCGACGACGACGAGGCTGCTGCAGATCACCGACGCCGAGGTGCACGGGTGCACGTTCAGCGGGGTGCTGACCTCGTTGCTGATCAGCGGCCAGGGCCACCGGCTCCCGACCGACCCACGGGCCTTCTCGGCCGACCTCAGCCGGGCCGTGCTGAAGGACAGCAAGATCGAGGGCTACTCCCTCGACGGCACCCGGCTGCCCGACCAGGCCGACCTGCTCGTCGTACGGCGCTACCCGGCGGTGCTGGCGGCCGCGACCGCGTACCTCCGGACGGGTGACGCCGGCCCCGCGGGGGAGGCGGCGGCAGCGGTCCTCGGACGGTGGTTCGCCGCGCCCGGCCGGGAGGACTCCGACGTCTGCTTCGACCTCGGGGGGTTCGGCGACGACTCGATCGCCGATGCGGTCCGTCGGGCGGTGGCGCACGCGCAGGGCGCGGGCTGACCGGAGCAGGACGAGGGCTCGAGGGAGGCTGAGAGGATCGTGCGGTGAGGTTCGACGACCGCCGCGAGGTCGTGGTCACGGGACCGTGGACGCCGGAGATGGCCGAGGCCGTCGAGTCCGGGGTCGCGGACCGCGTCGTCCTCAACCACGCCCTCGGCTTCGAGGAGCCGGACCTGCGGTTCCTCGAGCACCTGCCCGTCCGCGAGCTGAAGGTCCTGGACCGGCGGATCACCGACCTGTCGCCCGTCTACACGCTGGCACCGCGGCTGGAACGCCTGGACGTCGAGGTCGCTCCCGGCGTCCCCCTGGACCTCACCGAGCTGCCCCGGCTGCACGAGCTCGGCGCGTACTGGTCGCAGGTCTCGGCCACCGTCGCGGCCGCCGGCCTGCTGGGGCGGGTGGCGCTGGACGCGTACGACGCGGACGACCTCACCCCGCTCGCCGGGCTGCGGAACCTCTCCGCGATCTCGCTCAAGGAGCGGCCCCGCCTGGTATCGCTCGCCGGCATCGACGAGCTCGTGCTCCTCACCGACCTGGGGATCTTCGGTGCCTCGACCCTGTCCGACGTGTCGCAGCTGCGCGACCGGGACCTGCTCGTGCGGCTCGACCTGCAGGCCTGCCCGCGGCTCACCGCCGTCGACGACCTCGCGGGCTGCACGGGCCTGCGCACCCTGAACGTCGCCGAGGGCGGCGACCTCGCCTCCGCCGCCCCGCTGGGCGGGCTGGTCGAGCTCGAGGAGCTGTACGCGTACGGCTCGACCCGGTTCGTCGACGGCGACCTCGCGCCGCTCGCCGCGCTCCCTCGGCTGGAGGAGGTGCGGCTGCAGAACCGGCGGCACTACCGGCCGGGCGTCCCCGCCCTCAAGGCCGCCCTCGCCGAGCGCGGCGGCCGCAGGTGAGGTGGCTCGAGCTCTACCGCCGCGGCGAGCGGGCTGCGGTCTGGCACGAGCTCCGACAGCTGGGCGCCCGGGTCCGCGAACCCGACCACGTCCACGAGGCCACGCTCGTCTGCGATGAGATCGCGCGGCGGGCGCGTCGCAACGTCGAGCTCCTGGTCGCGCGGATGACGGACGCCGGGGTGCGCTTCCACACCAACGACGCCTCGCGCTCGCCGGTCGAGCCCTTCGTCGCCGCGACGTCCGGCACCGCCGCGTACGCCGGGTGGCTGGAGGCGACCGTCGGCCCGGTCCCGCTGACGGTGCTCGCGTGGATCCGCGAGGTCGGCGACGTGTGGCTGGTCGGCTCCCACCCGACGCTGACGGGGATGGCGGACACCGACCCCCTGGTCGTAGAGCTGGAGGGTTCGCGGTATCCCGCCTCGTCGATGCGCGACCTCGTGCTCGAGGAGCCCGAGGCGTGGCGCGAGGTCTCGGCCGACGACCCGGGGGCCGGTCAGTTCGTGCTGCCGGTCGCGCCGGACCGGCTGACCAAGGACGACGTGAGCGGCGGTGCGCCCTACGGGTTCGTCCTGCCGGACGGGGGCGCGGACGCGCTCTTCGTGGGCGAGACGACGCAACCGTTCGTCTCGTACCTCAACCACGTGTTCGCCCAGGGCGGCCTGCCCGCGGCGAGCGACGCCGATCGCGGCTGGCGGGCCTGGCGCCGGGAGCTCGCGCGCGACCTGCTGCCGCTCTGACGAACTTCTTGCCCTCCAAGCACCTCAGCGGTACACAGAGGGTCAGAAGTTCGGTGGGGCCGGGTCAGCCCGTGCTGCGCGGCGTCCAGACCTGACCGGCGGCGCTCACCCGGGTCGCGCTGCTGCCGATGACGAGCAGGGTCTTCATGTCGACGACCGTCGGGTCGAGGTCGCCGAGCGTGGTGACGACGACGGACTCCTCGGCCCGGCCGACGTCACGGCCGACGACGACGACGGTCTCCGGCGCGCGGACCTCGAGGAGCAGGTCGCGGGCGGCGGCGACCTGCCAGTCGCGGCTGCGCGAGGCGGGGTTGTAGAGCGCGAGCACGAGGTCGGCCTCGGCCGCCGCGCGCAGACGACGCTCGACGAGCTCCCACGGCTTGAGCCGGTCCGAGAGCGACAGCACGGCGTAGTCCGCGCCCAGCGGGGCGCCGGCCCGAGCGGCCACGGCCTGGGCGGCGGTGAGGCCGGGCAGCACCTCGACGGTCACGGCGGGGAACTCGTCGGCGACCTCGTACGCGGCCGCCGCCATCCCGAACACCCCGGCGTCGCCGCCGGAGACGATCGCCACGCGGGCGCCGTCTGCGGCGAGGCGGAAGGCGTCGCGGGCCCGGTCGACCTCGACGGTGTTGCCGGTCGCGTGCAGCGTCAGGCCGGGGCGCGGCGGGACGCGCTCGACGTACGGGCCGTAGCCGACCACGTGCTCCACGTCGGCCAGGGCGGCGGCGACCTCGGGCGTCACCCAGCGGTCCGGTCCGGGGCCGAGGCCGATGACGAGCAGGTGGCCGCCGGTCGTCGGCCTCGCGGCGAGCGCAACCGCCGCGAGGCCTGCCGCACGCGCCGCGTTGTCGGCCCGCCGGTCGCGGCCGGGCACGAGCACCATCGCGAAGTAGGGCACCTGGGCGGGGTCGACCTCGGTGATCGGCACGACCCGCTGCGCCTCGGTGCTGGCGCGCTCGACGTACAGCGCGTCGTCGAGCCGGCCGGCCTGGCGCAGCGCCTCGAGCACGCCGGCGAAGGTGCGGCCGAGCTTCATGATCGCCGCGGCGTCGGTGCCGGCGAGGCGGCGGGCGAGCTCGGGCACGGGCAGCGTCCCGGGCAGCACGGTGAGGACGTCCTCGTGCTTGGACACCGCGGTGGCCAGCGCCGCGGTCGAGGCGCTCACCGCGGTCACGCCGGGCACGACCTCGCAGGGGTAGCGGTCGGCCAGCCGGTCGTGGAGGTAGGAGTAGGAGCTGTAGAACATCGGGTCGCCCTCGGCGAGCACGACCACGTCGCGCCCGGCGTCGAGGTGCGCGGCGAGCCGCTCGGCCGAGGCGTCGTAGAAGTCGCTCACCGCGCCGTAGTAGCCGAGCGGGTGGTCCGTCGTCCCGGTGGTGACGGGGTAGACGAGCAGCTCCTCGACCGCGTCGGCGCGCACGAGGTCGCCGGCGATGCTGCGCGCGATCGAGCGCCCCGCGGTGCCCGAGTGGTAGGCGACGACGTCGGCCGCAGCGATCAGCCGGGCCCCGAGCCGCGTGATCAGCTCGGGGTCGCCGGGTCCGACCCCGACGCCCCAGAGGCGGCCGGTCACGCGAGCTCGTCCTCGGTCGCGAGGGCGTTGACCGCCGCGACGCAGAGCGCCGAACCGCCACGGCGCCCGTGCACGACCAGGAAGGGCAGGTCGTACGGGTTGGCCGCCAGCGCCTCCTTGGACTCGGCCGAGCCGATGAACCCGACGGGGATGCCGAGCACGGCCGCGGGCCGCGGGCCGCCGTCGGCGACGATCTCGAGCAGGTGGAACAGCGCGGTGGGCGCGTTGCCGATGGCCACGACCGCCCCCTCGAGCGCGTCGCCCCAGAGCGACACCGCCGCGGCGGAGCGCGTCGTGCCCCAGGCCCGGGCGAGCTCGGTGGTGCGCGGGTCGCCGAGCAGGCAGCGGACGTCGTTGCCGGCGGGCAGGCGCCGCCGCGTCACGCCGGAGGCGATCATCTGCGCGTCGGTGAGGACCGGCGCCCCGGCCCGGAGCGCGCCGCGGGCGGCCTCGACGAGCCGCGGGTGGAACTCGACGTCGCTCACCAGCCCGGTGTCGCCGGCCGCGTGGACCATCCGCACGGCCACGACCGACTCCGCCTCGCTGAACCTCGACAGGTCGGTCTCCTCGCGGATCGTCGCGAAGGAGTCGCGGTAGATCGATCCGGGGTCGGAGCCGTAGACGTAGCGCCGGGTCGGCGGCCGCAGCGCCCCGGTCGCGGGCCCGTCCTCCGTCCGCGCGTCAGGCACGGGCGAGCACGAGCTCGGCGAGGTCGACCCGCGTGGGGGCGACGAGGTCGGTGTGGGGTCCGGTCGGCGCGCCGCAGCGGCGCTCGCAGCCGCTGAGGTGCGTACGGACGCCGGGGCCGCCGGCGCGCACCAGCTGCGCGGCGAGCGTGCGGGTGTCGGAGCGGCCGTTGGCGCACCAGGGCGCGCCGACGCAGGCGCTGACCAGGCTCCACGCGTCGTCGGGGTCGGTCACCAGGCCGACCGCCTCGAGCGCGCTCCGCGAGGCCGCGGCGTCGGGGAGCACGAGGCTGCGCCAGGGCGTGACCACGACCGGGCCGCCGTCGGCGATCGCGTGCACCGCCTCGACCTGGGGCGGGGACAGCAGGCCGAGCGGCACGTCGACGACGAGGTGCGGGCCGGTCGCGCCGGCCGGCTGCGGGGTCGAGGGCAGGCGGAGGTCGGTCTCGGTGCCCTCGCCGGCCTCGACGAGGGGTTCGCTGAGCTGGCGCACGTGCCAGGCGTCGCCGCGGCGCTCGACGAACCGCAGCGCCAGGTCCACCAGCGCCTCCGTCGCCTCGCCGAGCCGGACCGGGCGTACGCGGCGTCGCTCGCCGACCAGCAGCTCTCCGCGCTCGGCGTCGAGGGCGCGGTAGCCGAGGTCGCACCCCAGCCCGGCCACGTCGCCGCGGCCGTCGTCGAGCACGAAGAGGAAGCGGCCCGGCAGGTCGGCCAGCCGCGGCTCGGCGACCAGGGCGCGGTCGAGGCGGGCGACGAGCGGGCGCAGGTCGGCCCGGCCGCCGCGCAGCCCGGTCAGCGGGGACGCGACGATGTTGCGGACGCGCTCGTGGGCGGCCGAGGGCAGGAAGCCGGCGCGGGCCACGGCGTCCTCGAAGGGTTCGGGGACCACCTCCGGCAGCCCGCGGACCTGGACGCTGCCGCGCGAGGTCAGCTGCAGCAGCCCGCTGCCGTACTC
>Ga0325401_1005115_pt1 | contig 12483 bp, 8 predicted proteins | sample PopdelMetagenome_FD_205666 | JGI IMG/M metagenome (GOLD analysis project Ga0325401, IMG submission 205666) | Populus deltoides microbial communities from Bellville, Georgia, United States - Xylem-PdKOR-R2 | ecosystem: Host-associated > Plants > Phyllosphere > Stem > Wood/Secondary xylem | place...
CTCAAGGCCACCCTGGCCGGCGTGCCCGCGGACGTCCTCGACGCCCACGGACCGGTGGCCCCGGAGACGGCCGCGGCACTCGCCCGCGGCGTGGCGAGGGCCTGCGGGGCCGACGTCGGTCTGGCCACCACGGGCGTCGCCGGGCCGAGCCCGCAGGACGGGCACCCGGTCGGCGAGGTGTACGTGGCCGCGGCGCTCCCGGGTCAGGAGCCGGAGGTCCGGCGGCTCCACCTGACCGGGGACCGGGAGGTGGTCCGCACGGCGAGTGTGGAGGCCGTGCTGGACCTGCTCCTGGCGCTCGCCGACGTGCTCCCCGGGAGCCTGCCCGAGGCCCGTCCGGAGGGTTGAGCGTGGTGCGCTCTGGCGCTGACCACCCGGTGGGTACAGTTTCTGCATGTCGTCTCCGACGCCGGTCAAGCAGGTGCTGGTCCGTGAGCTGATCGGGGAGTCGCTGCGCGAGGCCCGGACCGACCAGGGGCGCACGCTGCGCGAGGTCTCGAAGGCCGCGCGCGTCTCCCTGGGCTACCTCTCCGAGGTCGAGCGGGGGCAGAAGGAGGCGTCGAGCGAGCTGCTCGCGTCCATCTGCGCCGCCCTCGACCTCCCGCTCTCGGTGGTGCTCACCCTGACGAGCGAGAAGATGGCGGCCGTCGAGCGCATCGACAGCCGCGTCACCGCCCTGCCGCACGTACGGGCGATGGCCCAGGCCGCGTAGGCCGCCCAGCCGGTACGGCGGGCCCGGGCGTCAGACGCCCGGGCGCAGCCGCAGGCCCTGCGGCGTCATCCGGAAGCCGGCCTCCTGCAGCGCCGCGCTCACCCCGGCCGAGCCGAAGACGTGCCCGCCGTCGGCGCGCTCCACGGTCAGCTTGCCCAGGTGGCCCTGCTGGACGGCGGTGGCCAGGGCCACGGCGGCCGGCCGGAGCCGCTGCTCCTCCTCGGAGAAGGACAGCAGCGTCTTGCCGCCGCGCTCGACGTAGAAGACCAGCGCCCCGTCGACCAGGACCACCAGCGCGCCCGCCTTGCGGCCGGGCCGGTGCCCCTCGCGCTCGGGCCACGGCAGCGCGGCGCCGTACGCGTTGGCCGGGTCGCACGCGGCCAGGACCATGGCGGTGGGGACCTCCGGGTCGCCCTGCTGGGCCCGGAGCCGGTCGACCGCGCCGCTGAGGGCGAATTGCGCCGCGCCGAGGCCCTCGACGAAGTAGCCCCGCCGGCACTGGCCGGTCTCCTCCATCGTCGCCATGGCCCGGTACGCCGTCCCGAAGCCCCCCTCCACGTCCTCGGTGAGCACGGTGCCGCGGGTGACGACGCCGTAGCGGTCGAGCAGCCCGAACACGTGACCGGCGAGCGCCTCGGCCGGGGTGCCGGGAGCGCGCTCCACCAGCGACCAGCGTCCGGCGGTCTCCGGCGAGGAGATCCGCGGCGCACGGGTCGGACGCCGCAGGCCCTGCCCGCTGAGCCGGGCGCGGTGGGTCCGTACCGCGGGGCGTGACGGCTTGCGGTGGGCGCCGCCGCCGGAGACGAGCGCGCGGACCGGGTTGAACGTGTCGGATGCGACCAGCCCGGCCCAGGCGAGGTCCCACAGCGCGGCCGTGTACTCGGCGCGGTCGGTCACGGCGACGGGCAGGATCGCGTCGAAGAAGCGGGCCCCGCCGGCGTCGAGCGCGGCGAGCAGCTCCTGGCCGCGGTAGTGGGACGGCTCGGCCCCGGCGGGCGGCGGTTCGCTGCCGCCGACGACGAAGCGCACCCACCCGTCGTTGTCCCCGATGGCGCCGTCGCCCACCCAGGCGACCTCGCCGGCCGTCATGAGCTCGTCGAGCATCGCGGGGCGGTAGTCGGCCACCCGCGCCGGCAGCACGAGGGTCTCGACGGCGCTCGCGGGCACCGCGCACCCGTCGAGCTGCTCGAGGACGGCCAGCACGGCGTCGGTGCCGCGGTTGCCCGACCCGACGCCCTGCCACTCGGTCAGGAACCGGCTGAAGGCCACCTGCTCGACCGGCTCGACCTCGCGGCGCAGCGCCGCGAGCGTGCGGCGCTTGACGAGCGCGAGCACCTTGCCGTGGCAGTACTGGCGGCGGTCCGCCTCGGAGTCGCCCAGCTCGACGAAGGAGCCCGCCACGACCGTGCCGGAGGCGACCAGCGCGTCGCAGGCCGACTCGACGACGGCGCGGCCCAGGCCGTAGCGCGTGGCGACCGTCGAGGCGAGGAACGGTCCGTGGGTGCGCGCCCAGCGCAGCACGAGGTCCTCGATCGGGTGCGCCGACACCTCGGTGAAGCTCGCGGCGACGCCGGGCGGCACGGGGACGCCGAGCCCGTCGCGCAGCCGCGGGACGTCCTCGGACACGGCGACCATGGGCTGGCCGGCGATCCGCACCTCGACCAGCCGCCGGTCGAGCACCAGCGTCTCCACCGCCGGCGCCGGGTCGAAGCCCTCGGCGCATCGCAGTCGCAGCTCGGCCAGGGTGAACGGGCCGGCGGTGCGCACGAGGTCGTACAGGCGCTCGGCGTCGGTCGCCTGCCGCTCGGCGCTGAGGCCCTGCAGGTCGGCCTCCGTGCTCGCGATGACGTCGCCGTCGAGCAGCTGCTTGAGCCCGTCCTTGCCGAGCAGCTCGGCGAGCAGCGTGGCGTCGAGCGACAGCGCCGCGGCCTTCTTCTCCGCCAGCGGTACGTCGCCCTCGTAGACGAAGGCGCCGACGTAGCCGAAGAGCAGCGAGCGCGCGAAGGGGGAGGCCTCGGGCGTCTCCACCTCGACCACGCGGACCGAGCGGGCTGCCATCTGGCGCTGCACCTCGAGCAGCCCGTCGAGGTCGAAGACGTCGGTGAGGCACTCGCGCATCGTCTCGAGCACGATCGGGAACTCCGGGTACTGCGCCGCGACGGTGAGGAGCTGCGCCGAGCGCATCCGCTGCTGCCACAGCGGTGAGCGCGACTTGGGGTCGCGCCGGGGGAGCAGCAGCGCCCGTGCCGCGCACTCCCGAAACCGTGACGCGAAGAGCGCGGAGCCGCCGACCTCGTCGGTGACCACGCTCTCGATCGTCTCGGGGTCGAGCACGATCAGGTCCGCGCCCGGCGGCGCCGACTCGGTGTCGGGCACGCGCAGCACCATGCCGTCGTTGGTGGCGGTCGCCTGGACCTCGATGCCGTAGCGCTCGCGGGCCGCGCGCTCGACCGCCAGCGCCCACGGCGTGAGCACGCCCGTGCCCAGCGCGCAGTGCACGCAGACGCGCCAGTCGCCCAGCTCGTCGCGGAACCGCTCGAAGACGATGGTGGAGTCGGTCGGCAGCGAACCCGTCGCCGACTGCTGCTCGCGCAGGTAGGTCAGCAGGTTGCTCGCCGCGTAGTCGTCGAGCCCGGCCTCGGCCAGCCGCGCCTCCGCCCGCTCGGGCGCGAGACCGCCGACCTCGCGGACGAAGGCGCCGAACGCGCGGCCCAGCTCCAGCGGCCGGCCGGGGGCGTCGCCCTTCCAGAAGGGCAGGCGGCCGGGCACGCCCGGGGCGGGGGAGACGAGCACCTGGTCGTGGGTGATCCCCTCGACGCGCCAGCTCGTCGTGCCGAGGGTGAAGACGTCGCTGACGCGCGTCTCGTAGACCATCTCCTCGTCCAGCTCGCCGACGCGGCGCCCGGCCTCGTGGCGCCCGGACGCGTTGCCCTCGCCGACCAGGAAGACGCCGAACATGCCGCGGTCGGGGATGGTGCCGCCGGAGGTGACGGCGAGGCGCTGCGCGCCGGGCCGCGCGGTGAGCACGCCGGTGTCGCGCTGCCAGACCACGCGCGGGCGCAGCTCGGCGAAGTCCTCCGACGGGTAGCGACCGCTGAGCATGTCGAGCACGGACTCGTACGCGCTCCAGGGCAGGTCGCGGAACACCCCGGCCCGACGGACGAGGGCGTACAGCTCGTCGACCTTGGCCTCCTCCATGGCCACGGCCGCGACGATCTGCTGGGCGAGGACGTCGAGCGGGTTGCGCAGCTCGGCCACCTCCTCGATGGCGCCCTGGCGCATGCGCTCCACGACGACCGCCGACTCGATGAGGTCGCCGCGGTGGTTGGGGAAGAACACGCCGCGCGAGACCGCGCCGACCTGGTGCCCGGCGCGCCCGACGCGCTGCAGCCCGCTGGCCACCGACGGCGGGGCCTCGACCTGGACGACGACGTCGACGGCACCCATGTCGATGCCGAGCTCGAGGGAGGAGGTGGCGACGACGCAGGGGAGCTGGCCGGACTTGAGGTCGGCCTCGATCTGCGCGCGCTGCTCCTTGCTCACCGAGCCGTGGTGCGCGCGGGCCACCACGGGGGCGAAGGTGCCGTCGTGGCCGGAGGACGCGCCCGACTGCGCCATCACCTGGGCCGGGCTGCGCGTCGGGCGCGCGGGACCGCCCGCACGGCTCGCCGACGTCGCGGCGACCAGACTGCCCTCGCCCTCGTCGCTGCTCCCGCCCTCGTCGTCGTGGTCCCCGCCGCCGCTCGCCTCGCCCGGGTCGCTCTCGGCGGCGGCCGCCTCCAGCCGCTCGGCGTGGAGCTCGTTGAGGTGGGACGTGAGCCGCTCCGCGAGGCGGCGTGAGTTGGCGAAGACGATCGTCGAGCGGTGGCCCTCGATGACGTCGAGGATCCGGTTCTCCACGTGGGGCCAGATCGACGGCGCGCGGGCGGGCTGCTCGGAGTCCAGCGACACCTGCCCGGGCGCGGAGGAGGCGCCGAGGTCGCTCATGTCCTCGACGGGCACGACGATGTCGAGGTCCCAGCGCTTCTCCGCGGGCGGGGCGACGACGTCGACGTCGTAGGGCCCGCCCAGGTAGGCCGCGACCCGGGAGGCGGGCCGGACGGTGGCCGACAGGCCGATGCGCTGCAGCGGCCGCTCCGCCCCGGACTCGGACACGAGCGCCTCGAGCCGCTCGATCGAGACGGCGAGGTGGGCGCCGCGCTTGCTCCCGGCCAGCGCGTGCACCTCGTCGACGATCACCGTGCGGACCGAGCGCAGGACGTCGCGCGCGGAGGAGGTGAGCATCAGGAACAGCGACTCGGGGGTGGTGATCAGGATGTCCGGCGGGCGGCTGGCGATGGCGCGCCGCTCGGCCGGGCTCGTGTCCCCGCTGCGCACCCCGACCGTCACGCTCGGCGGCGTCTGGCCCAGGCGGACGGCGGTCTGGGTGATGCCGGTCAGCGGGGCCCGCAGGTTGCGCTCGACGTCGACGGCCAGCGCCTTGAGCGGGGAGACGTAGAGGACGCGGCAGCGCTCCTTGGGCTCCGGGACCGGCTCGCGGGTGAGCTCGTCGATCGCCCAGAGGAAGGCGGCCAGGGTCTTGCCCGACCCGGTCGGGGCGACGACGAGCGCGTTGCGCCCGGCGGCGATGCTGCTCCAGGCGCCCTGCTGGGCGCCGGTGGGCTCGGCGAAGACCTCGCGGAACCACGTCGACGTCGCCGGCGTGAAGCCGTCCAGCGGCTGGGCGGGCGCGGTCGTCGAGGTCACGCGTCCATCTTGCCCGGGGCCTCCGACAGTTCCGTGGCGCGCGCCCCGCGGCCGCCGCCGCGGCTACGGTGGGGTCCCGCCGGCGACCAGGGAGCCGGGGTCGAGGGGGTGCGATGAAGGAGACCGAGCTGTGGGCGCGCCTGCAGCAGCACCTGGGTGCGGGCTACTACCGCGTCTGGGCCGCGGAGCACAACCTCGGCGACGTCGGCGGGAGGACGGTCGTCGAGGCGATCGCCGCCGGAGTGCCGTTCAAGGACATCTGGCGGGCCGCCTGGGCGGCGCTGGACCTGCCGCCGGCGGAGCGCTAGGGCCCGCACGGTCCGGCGCTCAGCCGGCCGGTGACCAGCGCGGGTCGCGCCCGGCCTGCGCGAGTGCCCGGTCGAGGGCGGTGCGTCGGCGGGCACCTGCACCTCCGGGCCGTACGCGCCCATCTGCCGGCCCAGCGCGGCCGTCGCCGCCACCGCCTGCTCGACGCCCTCCGCCGCGGGCGGGGGGAGCTCGAGCGTCCGTCCGAGCGCCCGGGCGACGTCCCAGCCGTGCGCCGCGACCTCGACCAGGGCCATCTCGCCGAGCATCGCGCGCGGCAGCCGTGAGCCGCCGACCTGCGCCTCGCCGGACCACGCCTCCGGCCGGCCCCAGCCGCGGGCGAGGTCGGCGAGGTTCCCGCGCAGGACGGCCGCCCAGTCGCCCTCCGCGGAGCCCGCACCGCCGCCCCAGGGGTCGTCGGGGTCGAGCGGCCGGTCGAGCCCGAGGCGGGCGAGCGCGCCGCTCGTGCCCACGAAGTGCTCCACGAGGGCGCGCAGGTCGAACCCGGAGCACGGGGTGGGCACGTCGAGCGCCTGCGGTGGAGGGTCGGGCAGGACGGCGGCGACGGCTTCGCAGACTCCTCCGACGGCGTCCGGGTGGCTGCTGCTCATGCCGGCATCGTGGACCTGCGGGGCGCGTTCGGCAACGGCCGGGCGCGGGTCGGTGGACGTCCGGCGGCCCCTGCGTGTCGTGCTGGCCCCTCGAACACGTGTTCGGTAAGTTGTCCACCGTCCGGCACCGCACCGAGGAGTTCTCCACAGGGCGGGTGCCGAGGGCGGCCGATTGTCAGTGCCCGTCCTTACAGTCCCTGACAACGAGCACAGCAGTCACGCCGCGAGGCGACGACACGAGGCCCACGGGCGAAGAAAGAGGACCACGATGGCCGCAGGTGACCGCGACAAGGCACTCGAGTCAGCACTCGCGCAGATCGACAAGCAGTACGGCAAGGGCTCCGTCATGCGCCTCGGCGACGAGGTGCGCGCCCCGATCGAGGTGATCCCCACCGGCTCGATCGCCCTCGACGTCGCCCTCGGCATCGGCGGGCTGCCCCGTGGCCGCGTCATCGAGATCTACGGCCCGGAGTCGAGCGGAAAGACGACGGTCGCCCTCCACGCGATCGCCAACGCCCAGGCCGCCGGCGGCATCTGCGCCTTCATCGACGCCGAGCACGCGCTCGACCCCGACTACGCCGCCCGGCTGGGCGTCGACACCGACTCGCTGCTGGTCAGCCAGCCGGACAACGGCGAGCAGGCCCTCGAGATCGCCGACATGCTCGTGCGCTCCGGTGCCCTCGCGCTGATCGTCATCGACTCGGTCGCCGCGCTCACCCCGCGCGCCGAGATCGAGGGCGAGATGGGTGACAGCCACGTCGGTCTGCAGGCCCGGCTCATGAGCCAGGCGCTCCGCAAGATGACCGGCGCGCTGAGCGGTGCGGGCACGACGGCCATCTTCATCAACCAGCTGCGCGAGAAGATCGGGGTGATGTTCGGCTCGCCCGAGACCACCACCGGTGGTCGCGCGCTCAAGTTCTACTCCTCGATCCGCCTCGACGTGCGCCGCATCGAGACCCTCAAGGACGGCCAGGAGATGGTCGGCAACCGGACCCGGGTCAAGGTCGTCAAGAACAAGGTGGCCCCGCCCTTCAAGCAGGCCGAGTTCGACATCCTCTACGGCAAGGGGATCAGCCGCGAGGGCAGCCTGATCGACCTCGGCGTCGACTGCGGCATCGTCCGCAAGGCCGGCGCGTGGTTCACCTACGAGGCCGACCAGCTGGGTCAGGGCAAGGAGAACGCCCGCACCTACCTCAAGACCAACCCCGACCTCGCCGACGAGCTCGAGAAGAAGATCAAGGAGAAGATGGGCATCGGCCCGCGGGTCGACGCCCCCGCGGGGGTCGACCCGGTGACCGGCGAGGTGGAGTTCTAGGCCGGTGGGCAGCGGGGACGACTCGCGAGAGTCGTCCCGCGCGGCCGACCAGGTCGGTCTCGCGCGGGACTGGCTCCTCAGCCACGGGGTGGAGCCCCCGCCGTCGCCAGACGGTTCCCCTGGGGCTGCTGACCCTCGGCTCGAGGTCGAGGGTCGGGTCCGTGACGACCCTCAACCCGGTGTCGAGGGTGCGGGCGCGACGGGCGTCGAGGGCGGGGTCCCGGCCGTCGGTCCCGACGACGGCCCGAACGACGACGACATCGACGACACCGACGTTCCTTCCGCTCGTCGTGGTCGCGGCGGCCGGCGGGGCGGTCGCGGCAGGGCTGCCGGGGACGGCGGCGGACGTGCCCACGAGCGGCCGGCCCGCGGATCTGGCGGTCTCGACCCGGACGCCGACCCCGAGGAGGTCGCGCGCACGATCGTGCTGCGCAAGCTGGCGGCGCAGGCAAGGACCAGGTCCGAGCTGGCGCGGGCGCTGAAGACGCGGGAGGTCCCGGAGGCAGCGGCGAACGCGGTGCTCGACCGGATGACCGAGGTCGGGCTGGTGGACGACGCGACCTTCGCCCACGACTGGGTGGCGTCACGCCAGCAGCGGAGGCACCTGAGCCGGACCGCCCTGCGGCGCGAGCTGCAGACCAAGGGGGTCGACCGCGACCTCATCGACGACGCGCTCTCGGGCGTGGAGGTCGACGACGAGCACCGGGCAGCGCTCGACCTGGCCCGTCGTCGGGCGGCCTCGATGGCCGGGCTGGAGCGGGACGTCGCCTACCGCCGGCTCGGCGGGGTGCTGGCCCGCCGCGGCTTCTCGTCCTCGGTCACGGTGCAGGTGGTCACCGAGGTCCTCGACGAGCTCCGCGAGGGCTCGCGCGCGGACTGAGCAGTCGGGAGGGACGGACGCGTGGTCGGTTCGCGGCTCCGGCCGCGACCGGAGGCGGCCCCAGGGCGACCGGCCGGGTGGCCTGGCCCGTCGGTGCTTGACCCGGTATGGGCCCGGACCTAACCTGCCAAGACGAGGTGTTCTGCACGCTTGATCTGACTGTTTTCGTGTGTGGTCGTGGATCCCCGAGGGATCCGCGGAGTGGTTTTCTCCCGCTGGTGCGGGTCGAGATAGGTGACGGTGCTGCGGTGCCCGCCCGGGGGAGATGCTCCCGGGGACGGGTGGCGCGGTGGGCGCTGACGAATGCCTCGTTGGTGCGCGTACGCGCGCGGGGAGGGAGTCGTCATGACGGGTGGAGCGTTCCAGGCTCTCGTCCTCGTCCTGCTGCTGGTCGTCGTGGTGGTGGTGGCGGTCGTCGCCGTCGTCCTGCTGAGGCGCCCGCGGGCGCTCGGCCCGATCACGCAGCCTCAGCTGCCCGTCGAGCCGGCCCACCAGGGTCAGCCCGCCGACGAGGCTGTCCAGGCGTCCGAGCCGACGGCCGTCGAGCGGCCAGCGGTCGAGCGGCCGGCCGTGCCGGTGGACGTCCCCGCCCCGCACCCGACGGCGGCCGAGGTCGCCGCGCTGGCCGAGGCCCGTGCCGCGAGCGCGCAGGAGGCCGAGCGGGCCTCGCAGCTGCTCGCCTCGCTCGACCAGGCCAAGGCGGCGCTCGAGGAGCAGACGCAGGCGCGTCGCGACGAGCTGCGGGCCCAGCGCTCCGACGTCGAGCGCCGCGAGCACCGGCTGGCCGAGCGTGAGGAGCGCCTGGACGTCGAGCTGCACTCGCTCAGCGACCAGGTCGGCGCGGTCGACCAGACGCGGGCCGAGCTCGAGGAGCGTCGACGTCGGCTCGAGGACGCCGAGGCCGAGCGGCTGGCCGCCCTCGAGCGGGTCGCCGGACTGACCTCGGAGCAGGCCAAGGCCGAGCTCGTCGCGGGCGTCGAGCACGAGGCCAAGCGCCAGGCCGTCCTGGTCGCCCGCGAGATCGAGCGCAAGGCCCTGCGCGAGGCCGACGAGCGGGCCCGGAACATCGTCGTCGGCGCGATCCAGCGGGTCGCCTCCGACCAGACCTCGGAGTCGGTCGTCTCCGCCGTGCACCTGCCCGGCGACGAGATGAAGGGCCGGATCATCGGCCGCGAGGGTCGCAACATCCGCGCCTTCGAGCAGGTGACGGGCGTCAACGTCATGATCGACGACACCCCCGAGTCGGTGCTGCTCTCCTGCTTCGACCCGGTGCGGCGCGAGACGGCGCGACTGACGTTGAGCGAGCTCGTCAAGGACGGGCGGATCCACCCCGCACGCATCGAGGAGGTGCACGAGCGCAGCCGCAGCCAGATCGAGGCCCTGTGCCTGCAGGCCGCGGAGGACGCCATGACCGAGGTCGGCATCACCGACCTCCACCCGGCCCTGGTGCCGATCTTGGGCACGCTGCGCTACCGCACCTCGTACGGCCAGAACGTCCTCAAGCACCTGGTCGAGTGCGCCCACATCGCCGGCCTGATGGCCGGCGAGCTGGGCCTCGACGTCGCCCAGTGCAAGCGCTCCGCCTTCCTCCACGACATCGGCAAGGCCCTGACCCACGAGGTCGAGGGGTCGCACGCGCTCGTCGGGGCCGACCTGGCCCGTCGCTACGGCGAGAACCCCGACGTCGTGCACGCCATCGAGGCCCACCACAACGAGGTCGAGGTCCGCACGGTCGAGGCCGTGCTGACCCAGGCCGCGGACGCCATCAGCGGGGGCCGTCCCGGCGCGCGGCGGGAGAGCCTCGAGGCGTACGTGCAGCGGCTGGAGAAGCTGGAGCAGATCGCCGGCGTCCACGAGGGCGTCGAGAAGGTCTTCGCCATGCAGGCCGGCCGCGAGATCCGGGTGATGGTCGCGCCCGAGGAGATCGACGACATCGCCGCGCAGGTCCTCGCCCGCGACATCGCCAAGCAGATCGAGGAGGACCTGACCTACCCCGGGCAGATCAAGGTCGTCGTCGTGCGCGAGTCCCGGGCCACCGAGACCGCCCGCTGAGACCCGGGGGCCTCAGCGGACCGCGGTGCCGTCGGGCACCGCGGCCGGCGCGTCGACCGCGCCCTGGGGCACCGCGCCGTCGACCGGCCGAGGGCCGCGACGAGCCGTCTGCAGCCGCCGTTCGACGAGGCGGGCGACCAGGCTCAGCGCGTAGTTGATGACGATGAACATGACGGCCACCACGATCAGGGTCGGGATGAGGTTGCCGTACGCCGACGACAGCGTCGTGCCGGAGCGCAGCAGGTCGGTGTAGCTGATGATGTAGCCCAGCGCGGTGTCCTTGAGGATGACGACGAGCTGGCTGATCAGCGAGGGCAGCATCGCCGTGACCGCCTGGGGCAGGAGCACCGTCACCAGCGTCTGGCGCGGGGTGAGGCCGATGGCGAGGCCGGCCTCGCGCTGGCCCCTGGGCAGCGCGAAGACCCCCGAGCGGATCAGCTCGGCGATGACGGCGGAGTTGTAGAGCGTCAGGCCGCCGACCACCCCGACGAACGTCGAGGTGTCGCCCAGCACCCCCAGCACGAAGATGCAGAAGTAGTAGACGAAGAGCATCATCACGAGCACGGGGACCGAGCGCAGGAACTCCACGAGGGCCCCGCACACGCCCCGCACGACGCGGGCCTGCGACAGCCGGCCGAGCCCGAGCAGCACGCCGAGGACGCCGGAGAGGACGACCGCGGCCCCGGCCGCCTTGAGCGTGGCGGCCAGGCCGGGGAGCAGGTAGGCGGTCCAGGTCTCGCCGTCGAGGAAGGGGCTCCACTTCTCGGCGGTCAGCTGGCTGTTGTCGGGGTCGGCCAGGCCGCGCACGACCAGGGCGAGCAGCGCGAGGATCACGAGGGCGCCGACGACCCCGAGGACGCGGTGCCGGGCCCGGGCGCGGGGCCCGGGCTCGTCGAAGAGGACGGCGGGGACGCTCATCGCTGCACCACCAGCCGCCGCGAGAGCGCGGTGAACAGCAACCCGGTCGGCAGCGTCAGCAGCACGAAGCAGGCGGCCACGAGCAGGAAGATCGCGTAGAGCAGCGACGGGTTGAACTCGATCATGCCGCGCATCAGGTACGCGAGCTCGGCGACGCCGATCGTCGCGACGACGGTCGTGTTCTTGGTCAGGGCGATCAGGGTGTTGCCGAGCGGCGCGATGGCCCCGCGGAAGGCCTGCGGCAGGATCACCTCGCGCAGCGACGCCCCGAACCCCAGCCCGATGGCCCGCGCCGCCTCGGCCTGGCCCTGCGGCACGGTGTTGATGCCGCTGCGCAGGGCCTCGGCCACGAAGGACGCGTGGTAGACCGACAGCGCGACGACGCCGTAGCGGAAGTTGTTGTCGACGACCTCGGTCGGCGAGCCGGCCGGGGCGAGGCTGAGGTTGAGCGTGTTCAGCAGCCCGAACGCGCAGAAGAAGACGATCAGCGTCAGCGGCGTGTTGCGGACCAGCGTCACGTACGCGGTCCCGAAGCCGCGCAGCACGCCGACGGGGGAGACCCGGCACACGGCGACGACCGTGCCGATGACCAGCGCGCCGAGCGCGGACAGGACGGTCAGCTTGACCGTCATCCAGAAGGCCGCCGGCACGTCGTAGCTCTGCAGCAGCGTGGTGATCGCGTCCATCGCACCTCCGGGTGCTGGGTAGCCCCGACGGACGCCGCCGGGCGCCCGTCGGGGGAGGACCTACGGGGTCAGGAGCAGGGCTCGGGCTTCGGCGGGTTGGTGGCCGTGTCGGGCTGGAAGTCGGCCGCCCCGACCGTGTCGTCGAGGGCCTTCTGCCAGGAGCCGTCGTCGACCATCTTGGTGATCGCGGCGTTGACCTTCTCGCACGTCGCGGTGTCGCCCTTGGCCAGGCCGACGCCGTACTTCTCCGTCGAGAA
>Ga0325401_1005116_pt1 | contig 12481 bp, 8 predicted proteins | sample PopdelMetagenome_FD_205666 | JGI IMG/M metagenome (GOLD analysis project Ga0325401, IMG submission 205666) | Populus deltoides microbial communities from Bellville, Georgia, United States - Xylem-PdKOR-R2 | ecosystem: Host-associated > Plants > Phyllosphere > Stem > Wood/Secondary xylem | place...
TTTATTCATGGAGATAAGGTGCCCACGGGGCTCAGAATTCTGATCTGGTAATCATGTCAGCCACGCATACATTCATGTATAAATATGGTATGTCCCCAGTTGACAGGTTTAATTTATTTACATGGGCCTGGCCATCCATGAAGCACGTATCTTGCGTAAACTTGCTTCCTAAAGGAAGCAAAACGTGAGGCCTGTGCAATTTCAGGCATGCCTTCCAATCCAAGGCTAGTAAATCAGTCACGTTGGGGAAATGTACTTGTAAGTTCAGTCGCGACTGCATTCATTTAGGCTGTGCGTGGTGCCTGCCAGCATGTTTGTGCTCTGCGTTGATGAGTAAAGTACTGCAGTTAACTAGCAGCGTTAACAGGATCTCATATGAACCATGTGAGGTGCAGATAAGGGCACATCCATATCATTGTTGGAAAAGAAATTGCAGTGTGAGAATTTTAGTTCTGTCAAATGAAACAGGTTTTCTGGAGGAGGTGCGAGGGTTAAGTTGGGATTTTGGCTGTCATACATTGACATCCCACATGGTGCTAACTCATCCTCAAGAGTCAGATAGCATGGGTAGAGAGATAGATAGCTTACACCTATGGATGACGAGAATAGGCTCTAAATAAGAGGCATAGCAGCCTGTTCGTGGCAGGATCTCGATCGGGCAAGAAAACCTCCACTACTGCTAGCAGGATGCAGAAGTCTGAGGCAGTGGATCTGACTCCAGAGAGTTTCTGATTGCAGAGTTCAGTAGCCGCAGATTTCTCCCGGTGTCAACCTTGATTTTCTTGCTCTTATGATTTGGAAAGCAGGATCAAAATGCTAATCATGTTGCCAGTTGACAAAACCAAGTTGCCGCAGGTTTCTCCAGGCGTCAACTTTGGTTGACCTCAAACGATTAAACAAGCAAGTCACGGTTGCATTAGAAGACACATAACCAACTATAATCAGCTATTAGGTTGGTTCCTGAATGCTTCCCCTAAAAATTAAAAATGAATCATTAGTAAATGCCCATTTAAACCAATATATGCTCCAGGTTTTTTACAGGGTCACCAGTAGTTCATGGCAAGGACCAGCAAAGGCAACGCATGGAAGATATAGCAGGAACGGGTAATATTATTTAAACCATACAAGACAACAATCTAGTTTGGTGAAACATTTCTTATTCTGCTCAAAGTTTCAATTCAGTACACAATTCGAGTTCATTAAATGACACACATTTCTATCATTTTACTATAACTGCTGTTCCGCATTTTCATTTTCAGAAAACTTGCTATTATAGCTTTGAGGGAGCCTGGTACCAACCCCATGGTTCTTCAGAGATATATCGAGTTACCTGCTTCACACTTAAGTAGTTTTCAAGTCCCCTGAGAGAAAAAGGATAGCAAAAGGAGTCAGAATCAGCACTAAGTTGATGCCAATCTAGAGTAATTTCAATAATTTATCGAGGGGAGAAAAAAGGCTGCAGACAGTTTACATCATAACCAAAAAATTCTCCATTATGCAAAAATAGAGGGAAAATGTTGGTTATGTATTCATAAAATTCTAATCGTTTGGATTTAGCTGATAAAAAATAGTCTCTTGCATATCTTTTTAAGGAAATTAGGTTCTTACCATTCTCCTAATTCACGCCCAAAACCACTGCGCTTAATGCCTCCCCATGGAGCTTGACAGAAGCATGGCTGTGAGCAATTGACCCAGACAATACCTGCCCGGAAAGCCTGCAAAATGGAAGTAGAGGAAGAAAATTTATCTCAAAAAGTAAATAATCCCTCTGAACAGATATTGGTGTGTTATTTACACATGATTAATTGTTAGTTCAAGTCTCACCTTGGCTACACGATCACACCTCTCTGGATCATTTGATATAACAGCAGCTCCTAAGCCATAACTGTGGGACATCCATAGAAAGTCAGAATAAAACATACAAGAACCGAGCAGATCAGAGGAAAAAAAAACAACAAAGGAAGCAACAACAAAGATGATGAAGATAATATCCAATCCAAGTATTCAGACACGTTCAATGTCTTTATTGAGATACAAGAATAAACTTACTGGGTGTCATTTGCCAAATCGATGGCTTCATCTTCAGTACTAAATGTTTTAACACATAGAACAGGCCCGAAAACTTCTTCTCTCCAGATTTGCATGGAGGTCGTTACATCAATGATGATGGTTGGTTCAACAAAGAATCCCTTGTTTAAATGCTGACAACATATTTTTAAAAATCACTCCAACACCCCGAGAGATATAGAGACAGAGCAATCCCACCAAAAGCAGGAAATATACATACCTTGGGACGATCCCCACCACTCAAAATGGTTGCACCTTCACTCTTGGCGGTTGCAATGAATTTTAATATTTTATCATACTGCAGCAATGAAGTAAATAATTAAATTAGCAGGTTTAGTTCACCAAGAAGAGTTAATTGTTCAGAAAAGAAAAGAAAATACATATATATAATGTGACTATTTGAGATCACAAGTTGAACTGCGAATTAGATATTAATTGAAACAATGATATTTTAACAAATACTTGCCCACTTACAAAACATAGTAGAAAAGTTAACTTTGTAACGAAATATCATCCCAACTGAACCAACAAAGAGAAATGGAAAATGTAGGATTTTAAAAAATACTTGCCTGCTCTCCACTGACAAGTGGGCCAAGCCTGCAACCCTCTTCGAAAGGATCAGAAATTTTAATTTTTTTGGTCCATTTGACAAGCTTGTCCAAAAATTCTGATGCAATGCTTTCCTGAAATATTAAAGCGAATAAAATCTTAAATTTTTACAAGGCTAACACATTTTAAGAAAAACATATCATTTGATAAACTATACACTGATGGATACAAATAGCCAAACATTTCTTATCCCATTTTCTCACTCATAGTAAATCCAAGCTTTTAAGTGGATAAGCTGTTGCAGGCAAGTCACTCATTTACAGTTACAAGATTAGGAAAGTTGTATTAAAGTTGTATTTATTGTCCTTGGGGAATACCATTTTCTTGAAGAAACAGCTGAATTTTCAATTAATCTTCGAAGATGAAGAAGATTAGCCGCCGCTGTTAATGTTTTATAGTGACCCCAGACACCAGCAATCTCTGACTTGGAGGGAACTTTTAAAGACTTGCCTTTTGAGAAGGTTTGATAGCTCATTTGACAAAGACACATGTACCTTACAACGTTGTTTTAATGTTTGGATAGCAGCAATATAGGGTTTCTTTTCATGCTTTGACTTGGTCACAAACTCCAAAATTTGGTTACTCTTAGCTAGCTTTGGTTTTTGGTAATCTTAACAGCTCCAAAGGATCATTTATAAAACTCTTTTAAGGCTGTTGGCTTGGAGTTTGGAGCAGGGTCAGCGCTGCTTCTCTATTTCAAGAAGCTAAATTCATTTTACAGGGTCTTACTAGTTCTGGGTGTAGCTAAAAGGAATCTTTAGTTCAATTCTGCTTTTCAAGGCATGGAAAATCAACCCAGAGCATAAGCTGTAAACTGCAAGGGGAAGGTGTTGGAACGTGCACAAGATGAAAGTGGTAAAGGTATTGCTAACATATAAAATCCCAACTTTGGCCTCACAAGATGAAAGTGATTTGACATGCATATTAAGCACAGAGGGCATCACACTTACATGCACTAAAAGACGGGATGTTGCACTGCATATCTGGCCATTTGTCCAAAAGCAACCAAAGAGGGTCCACTCAGCCGCTGGAAGAAAGCAAATAATCTACTATTAATAGAAACACCTGCATGATCACATACTTGCTTCCCCTATGTATTATTGAAAAAAAAATCTTTATAGAGTAAAAAACAAGGAATGCTATAAGGGAACCAACCCTTATCAAGATCAACATCCTCAAAAACAATGATTGGGCTTTTCCCACCTAGCTCCATTGAAACAGGCTGACAAGATATTACAATTCACAAGCAGTGGTTAGGCACAAATCAGCAAGCAGCATATAATAAGTGACAAAAAATTGTTCAGCACAAGACATACCTTGACCATTTGAGCTGCAGATGCCATTATCCTGCTCCCTGTAGCAGTGCTCCCAGTAAATGCAACCTGTCAGCAACTTATTAGCAATTAAAGCAAGGTAGATATAAAACCCAAAAGTAGTACTCATCAATATCTGACTTGAAAAGGTGTCCAACAAGAAAATAATAACAGAATACTGAACCTTGTCAACATGGGGATGAGATGCCAAAGGAGCACCTGCTTCAGTGCCCAACCCAGTTAAAATATTGAGGACACCAGGAGGAAGACCAACCTCCCTACACACTTCACCCAGCTCCAAACAAGTCCTGAAATCAGAAACATCATAAATGACATGAAACGTGGCCAACCACCACCAGAATTTATGCAAGCTCCAATAAATTAAGGGCACAGACATACACAGATGCCAGTTCAGAAGGCTTCAGTATTGCAGTGCACCCTGCGGCCAGGGCTGGAGCCACTTTCCATGTAGCCAACAATAGTGGGTAATTCCTTCAATAAAAGAGACAAGAAATAGTTAGTTTCTATAACATCTGGTTTATTATTAGAATTTAGAAGTAACAAATGAAGAGAGTCCCAAAAAACAAAAACTGACAGCCAACATGACCCCTAGAGACACCATACCATCACATTAGAGATCTTCATAAACTCAAGAATGGGATCAAGGAATTAGGTAAGATATAAAACTAAGACATAATAATGAAGTAGCAAATAATGATGGTAGCAATGGAGCAAAATGTATTTTACAGATGTCTCATTTCTTCACCAAAAAGGATTTTGACCAGTCCTCATCGATGATTGTAAAATAAATTGGAAAGCACAAAAATAACTTCAGAGAGGAACTAAAACCATGGTTGCTTGCATTGTGAATTTAGCAAGTCGACATCTAGGTGACAATTATAAAGTTACAAGTTGTAACCCAGACTACAGCATTCCAGATAGCATAGAAAGTAGAGTTCAAGTGCAACTACAAGCAGCCAGTATAACTGCAACAACACATTGCATCTCAGGAGAAGTGAGAGTTAGATTGCGACAACAAATTCAATGGAGAACCGTAAAAGGTTGCTACAAGACTTGGATAGAAATAATTCACAACTGAAATCTAATAATGGAAAGCAGACTCTTCAAAAAATATTCTGCAGAATTAAAGAAACCACTCTCTTGCATAGACTTCAACTGAACAATTTTAAGAGAATGATTACCATCAAAACAACATAGTACTTAAAAAACTATGATGGCACCAGTGGTCTCAACTCATAAAGGCATTTTATTAGCAAGATAAAGATTATGGAAAAGTTAGAAGCTCCAGGCTCTTGAACATGCTAAGAAATTAATAAGTCACACTTCATTTTATATATTTTTTCCATGCAATGAATAGATCTTCTCAGATCCACACAATTCTTTCTTCCAGCTTCCTAATTTCCTATAATACAAAAACCATGATGTGCTTTTTTTACAGTGCTACGTTCATTGACATTGGTGTAGCTGAAAAAAATGTAGAGCTTACTGGTAACGATTCATTTTAAAACATTTGACACGCCCAAGCCAGAAAAATTTAATTACAAGAAGGTAAACATTACATAAGAAAGAAAGAAACAGGCATAAATGTATCACACAGTGATGCATCAGGTACCATGGAGTGATCAGAGCAACAACCCCAAGTGGTTCTTTAAGAACAAAGCTCTTAAATGTTTCCATAGGAAGAGAAACAGGAGCTTTCTGCTTTGTATCTAAGCCTTCAGCAAGGTCCGCATAGTACTCAAAACATCCTGCAACATCATCCTGGACAACAAGAATTCCCACATAAGACAATGCACATAATACTCAACTCAATATCTCGATAGTGCCACAAGCATACCATGTCCCACAGTGCTTCATCTAGAGGTTTTCCACTATCAATTGCTTCAAGTTTTCCTAGCTCTGATTTCCTCTCTGTTATCTGCACACAAACAAAGATAAATAGGAGTTGGAACCCGGGACAAGCAGGGAAGTTCAATGGCCAACATTAAGAAAATTATTGATATAATTGCAGAAAAAAACTTCAATAACAAATGATTATCTCATACTCCATTAGAAAGAAAAACGGGTTCCATATTTGACACACACCATTTGTCATTAAATTTTTGAATATAAAAAATGTGAGCTTCTTATTTAGTAATCCAAGAAACCATCCCTCTCAGATTTTGACTCCAAACACTACTAAATGACAGAACATAACCTTTGTAATTGCACACAACATTAACCTGATAAATGACGAAAATTTCTTAAGAACATATATAGTGATCAGAAGTAAAGCGGAGACACATAAGCAAAACAAATAGCTATAGAGAAGAAATTCAAAACAATGAATGTGCACAATCACAGAGAAAAAAATTCACAACAATGAACGCTCACAATCACAGAGAAAATTAAACAATTCAGAAATTAATTGCACGCCAACGGATAACTAACTGCAAAATAAACTGATGAATCCAAGCAAACTGCAAGGTAGGAAAATAAATCCAAGATTATTAAGTAGTAATATATCTTGGGAGTTGCGAGTGACAAAAAAAATCAGCAAAACTGCAAATTAAACTGTACCTTAGCAGCAATAGCACGCAAATACTTGGCACGATAAGCACCTGACGCGGAGGACCAATCTTTGCCTTTGTTCCTAGAAAATGCTTTCTTAGCTGCTTCAACTGCAATCTCCACATCTTCTGCAGTGGCTGCTGGTATATCACCTGAACAAGTACCATGTTCCACAAAACCATAAAGATCAAATATTTTCAAGGTTGCAAGTCTTTTATGAGATTCAAGATCACTGAACAGCTAAAATAACAAGAGCCCACAAATTTAAAGCAAGAAAAAAAATTCATTAGTGACATAAATGAACGTTTTAACCCAGCAAAACACACACATGCGGATATATACTGAGTGAGTAAACTGACCGATGATCTGTTCAGTGGCAGGGTTGATAACGGGGATGCGTTTTTTGAAAACGGTTTCTCTCCATTCTCCGTCGATGAATAGCTGTCGATTAGGTAGATGGATCGCCATGTTCACTCTGACTGTGTTTCAGTGAGTTGGTTGAATATGATGCAATTGTTTCTTTTCGTGCTTTATAAAGGTTTTTGAAAAATTTCATTTTTTTTAATTTTTTTAATTTTGATAAATTAATTTTTTTAAATAAAAGTTTTTTAATATAATTTTTAATATTTTTTTTTTAAAATAATCACAACTATATATATACACACATACCCATAAAAAGTAGTTATTTGTTGATATTTGCTGTACAAGCTCCTCGATGATTGACTTTATTTTGAGGGAATGCATAAAGTATTAAAAGTAGTTTCAAAATTAAAGGAATTTTGTTCTTTAAAAAGAATTATTCAATGGAATAACACTTTTGTAATTCTATTTTGTGTACAAATCAATCCATATTTTGTGTAAAACTTTTTTTTCAAGTTGTTTTTGATACGAGATTGAAAAAATGAGATTACTTATTACAACAATGTTTTAGGATTTAAAGGTTATTCTTATCCATTAATTGAGTTTTATTTTAAATTAAATTAAAAAAAATATTTACAACATCAAATCTATATTCCAATAACTCAATAAACTTAAACAAATATATCCTGATTTTGTCAACACTTTAATAAAATAAATGTTTGCTTATCTTTGATCGAGACCCGTTAGAGTCTATTTGAAAGTGTAATTGCGGTTATTTTTTAAAGTGTTTTTTATTTGAAAATATATCAAAATGATATTTTTTTTAAAATTATTTTTGATATTAGTGCATTAAAATGATTTAAAACACTAAAAAATTATTAATTTGAAGTAAAAAAATAAAAGATTTTTAAATTTTTTTAGAAATATTTTTAAAATGTAAAAACAAAGAGAGTTAGTCATTCAATTAAATTTAACAAATATACTTGAGAGTTATAATTATTGTGGAAATCTCACCATAAAATTGCAGTCACTAGTCATGAAAAAAAAAAACATAAGATAGATGAATAATTCGAGTTTCATAAATTTTAGGATCATTGAAAGCTTATATAGTTATTAATTTTAATATCCGTGAAATTAGTCGGAGTACACACAAGCTAACCGAACACCCATAATAATCTAAAAATAAAAAAACACATCAGTTTGCTCCAAAATCGATCTCTACCTTCGGGGACTGTGAAGTTAACTGGTCGGAGACCAGATTTACTTAGCACAGTGTCGGGCACACCAAGTCATCACGGCAGACATTTCTGGTTCATATGCAGTTCTACCTGCTCGGCAAGTATCTCTGAGATAATGTTGATGGTAGCAGTGCCATACCACTAACGGACATGGTAGAGCTAAAGAAATGGAAGATCAAAGCTGGTAAGGCCACAACGTTCTCTTTCTAACCATTGAAGAAGAATTATTGCAGCGAATAAAAAATGTGAAGACACCCAAGGAGGCATGGGACACTCTGGCGGTACGACGAAAGATGCAAAGCTCCAAAGATTGGAGAACGAGCTTTTGCCCATCTCCCAAAAAGACATGACAGTGAGGCATTGCTTTTCTGAAGTGAAATATCTTTGTGAAGAAATTTTGAAATTAGATCCTCGACATGCAATATCAGAGGCAAGGATGAGGAGAATTGTTATCCATGGGTTAAGGCTAGCGATATCATTACGGCAACCCGAGGATGAGCAAAAGAGCCAACTTTTACTAGGATGGAGAATATCTTGGCCAATCAAAAGGCTCTAGACAAACATGTCTAAAGTCTCGATGAATGATGAACAAGTTTTTTCAGGGCTTTTTTTTTACTTATTACCATTTTTTTTTAAAAAAATATTTGTGAAATAAAATATTTTTAAAAAAATCAGTTAAATAATATAGTTTATATATATTATAATTGAGAAACATGATATTCAAACTTCTCATTATTCTGAATCGTGGCATTTTAAAATAAATATTATAAAAAGAGCTACACACGAGGAGAAATGAAAAAAAATAAAAAAAGATCCTAAAGGTTTACCAAAGCTTTAATCAAAACATCACTAGTATTATTAGAGATATCTCAACGAGATGAATTTAATGACATCAAAAAAGGTCACCAATAGTGACTCAAGTGTACCACACTTGCCGTCCAAAGATGGCAAGTGACTTACTTTCCTTTAATGACAAACGTGGCCCACTCAAGTCTAATGACTTTCTGTAGCGTCGTTAAATTTTCTTGTTGAAATCTTTTTTATGGGACTGATAGTATTGTAATTGAAGCTTTGTTGCACTTTCAGGGTCTTTTTTTATTTTTTTATTTTTTCTCTCATTTCTCCTCATTGAAATTTAGATGAAACGAATCCAACGACACCTTTGGAAGACAAGTGTGACATACTCAATTCATCATTGATAACTCTTTTTGGTGTTGTTGATTCGTCCCGTCAAGATTTTTCTAATGGTATCGGTGGTGTCATAATTGGAGCTTTGGTGTGCCTCTAGGTCTCGTTCTTTATTTTTCCCTCTTCTGTCTTCTTATGTGCAGTCCATTTCACTATTTTTTAAGATGTTGTGATTCTGAATAACGAGAAGCTTGAGTGTTATGTTTTCCAATCATGACATGTACAAACTGTATTATTTCACTATTTTTTTTTAAATCGTGTTATTTTATCAATATATAAAAAAACATGCTAATTGTTTTTTTTTTAAATCCATTTTTAGTAACACAAAGGGCTTCACAAAAACAACAACGCCAAAGAGATTGGCAAAAAAGACTGTGGAAAAAGCTTCCAATGAGAGGGAGCATGCCCATGTGAAAACGTTGATGATAAGAAATATTGGCAATGAAACAATCAATGCTATAATTATAAAAGGAATTACCTCTTTGTTAGAGACTACAAATTTAGATGAATTGAGGGTAATGTTGCCATTTTTACTAAAAATGATCTTTCACAATAGGATAATATAATTAGAGGATATTAATTATCGAGCAAAAAAAGAGACGACACTTGTAGTGGTAAGTGATAAATTAATAAATTATGAAAATGATTAGATTGTGGATTCGGGGTGCTCTCATCACATAACTGAAGAAAAAGAAAAATCAAAGAATATTTTTTAATATAAAGATAGATGGGTGGTTGTAACGACAAATGATTTAGGGTTGTCGATCACCTATATCATTCAAACACTGGTTACATCTCGATTTATCACACATAAAGTGGAGCCATGAAATGTTCTTCACATGCTAGGAATGAAAAAAAAAATCTTATATCATTCTTGCAACTCACAGTTGATGAAAACTATGCAGTCTTTGATCCAAATGATATCAATGTAAATCAAAACTTGAAACCTACAAGAGAGACAATTATAGATGGAGGAAGGCTTGAGTTTGTATATGTGATGTCAACACAAACAACATATGTAGACAAGACGAGAAAAAACAAGACCATGGATTTATGACATGCTTGATTTGGACATGTATGTTATAATAAGATGAAGGTGATGATTGTCATAACTCAATTTTTGACTCTTTTATTTTAATTATTATTATTATTTTATTTACTGAAAAGGATAAAAAAAATGATGATGAAAAAATAATAATGATGAAAAACAAGTAAAATGAAATAAATGAAGAATGAATTAAAATTTGGGTTAAGGGCAATATGATTGGAAGTTTTGAGGTTTAATTAAACTTTAGAATTAATCTAATTAATCCAACAATGGTTTAATTGGTGAATTGATAAGTTTTGAGACTTAATTGAGCTTGAAATTAATTTAATTAATCCAATCAAGGGTTTAATTGGAGAATTGATAAGTTTTGAGACTTAATTAAGCTTGGAATTAATTTAATTAATCAAATAAATGGTTTAATTGGATAATTGATAAGTTTTGAGACTTAATTGGACTTGGATTTAATTAAATTAATGAAATCAGGGACTTAATTGAAGAAATAGCAAAGTTTGGGGTTAATTGGGGGTTAAAATTGCAAAATTAAAATCCAAGGACTACATTGAAAATGGCGCACAAATGCAGGGGGCCAATTACAGTTTAAACGAGGGCTTAATTACAAAACTTTTAAAACTTCAAGGGCCAAAATGAAAATAACCATTAAACACAAAAACGATGCCGTTTCTAGACACTGTTCATCTTCCTCAACGGTTCAGTCGCCCGCCGCCACCATTACACCTGCAATCAATGGATGAAACAACATTGTTCTCTGGCTATAAAAGCCAGAGAATGAAAGGCCACAAAAAATAGGAGGAGGCTAGAGGGGAAGGAATCACATAACCAGGAAAGACTAGAAAAAAAACAGACTTTCGTTCCTCTGTTTCTTCTAAAAAAAACAGAGGAGACTAAAAAGAAAAAAGAAAGAGTAGATCCGAGGGCAAGAAAATAGAAAAAACCGAGGGGGAAGGAACCACAGAACCGGGAGAGACTAGAGAAAAAAGAAAACAGACTTTCGTTCCTCTGTTTCTTCTCAAAGAAACACAGGAGGCTAAAGAAAAAAAGCCATGAACAGAAGGAAGAAAAACTGGGGAAAAAGGGCAGACGAGGAAAAGAAAAAACGCAGGAAAATAGAGAGAACGAGAGCAAGAAGATAGAAAGAGGGGGGGATAGAGACGAACAACAACAAAAAACACAGGAGAAGAACCCCCAGCTCGTGGGTTCATACCTCCATCACTATCGGCCATCGTCTTCGTCTTCCAATAATAACACAAGCAACAACTTAGGAAAGGAAGGTCTCGAGAAGACACAGAAAAACAGAAACAAAGGAGGAAGTAGCAGCGGTTGGGCAAGCCTCCATCACCATCGACATCGTCTTCACCTTCACCCCGCAGCTACACCAGCCCTAACAGCTCTTTCCCCCACCGTGCTCTCGAGGCCAGCGTCCACCGGCTCCTCAATTGTGAGAAGTTTCTTCTCCGCCGTGAACAGCGAGCTGAATCGCCAGTCGTGGGCACCGTCTCCCTCAGCCTTGCCAGGTAAGTTCAGCTTTCCTTCTTTTGGTAAATTAATTACCTGTTACTGTTGCATGCATGCGTGAAGTGATTCACGCATGCATGTAACAGTGGTCTGCCGGGTCACTGGTTTGGACCAGTGACCCAACCTTTTTTTTTAGACCATGCAACATAAATAAATAAAAATTCTATTTCTTTTAATACAGAAAAAAATAGAAAAATAGAAAAATATAAAAAAATAAAAAAAGTACGTGTATGCATGAATAAAAATAATGTAAATTTATTAGTTTATTCACTGACGCCAGAGTCGGGAATAAAATACTGGTTTAAATTTATATTATTTTTATTTGTTATATTTTATTTTATTTAGCAAGAAAAATTAAAAATATGTGCATGCGTGAAAAAAAATAAAATTTATTTTATTGAATATTCATTGGCGCCAGAGTCAGGAATATTGTGAATAAATTATCATAGCATAAACTAATAAACATTTAGTAATTTAAGACAAAATCAGTAATGCAGTCTGCCTCAGGCAGAATGTTTAAGGGGTGATAATATCTTCATTTTTATGTAATCAAT
>Ga0325401_1005119_pt1 | contig 12481 bp, 8 predicted proteins | sample PopdelMetagenome_FD_205666 | JGI IMG/M metagenome (GOLD analysis project Ga0325401, IMG submission 205666) | Populus deltoides microbial communities from Bellville, Georgia, United States - Xylem-PdKOR-R2 | ecosystem: Host-associated > Plants > Phyllosphere > Stem > Wood/Secondary xylem | place...
TTTTTTTTTTTACTTTGGTTAATTTATTAAATCTAATATTTTTTTTCTAATTTTATTATTCAACAGTAAGTTGATTGAGAATTTAGTTTCTTGATTGAGCTCGAGTCTAAGATTTTATGGGTTTTGAATTTGGGAGATTAACTCACGTTTAAGAGATTTGCTTGGATTCGCTTAATTTTTTTTCTTTAAATTAAGCTCATGATTTTTTAATTTTATCCTTCAACATTTAATCTAATTGGAGATTGGACTATGCTAATTTTTTTTCTGTAGGATTTATCACTAATTTTGAAAATGACCTCAGTTTTCTCTTGGGTCTTTTTATTTGTCAATCTTTGTTAAATTTAGTTTTTTTTAATTAAGTTAAATTATCTGTTTAAATATAAATATGAGATACTCACTTCATGATATTTTATTTAATTTGCTTTTTGAATCGTTGCTTTTGCGACACGTGTATCCTCTTTTAATGTTTTCATGCAACCTTTCATAGTGATGTTAGAACATTCTCGTTGAGCTTTTTTTTGTCGTGGGGCAATGTCCATTATGGAGCAACGTTGAGTCTCTAGGGATCTTTTGTTTTTTCACCTTTCAAGTATGATATTGACAACTTATTTTTTATAATTAATTATTGAAAATTGTTTTAGTCAATTTATTTGTTATCGTTATCTTTTTCTTTTTCTTCTTCATATTATTAATTAACTAGGCTTATTAAAAACAATGACATAATTGGATAATCTCTTAAATATTCTTTAATAAATTAATTTAACGAATAATCTTAGTTAAAAAAAGAGAATATCAAATAACAGACTAGATGCGGAAGACCTTATCCAAATCCCTAGAAAAATAGCACAAATGTGCATAAGCTATGAAGACCGCATCCACGTCCCTAGCTTTTCTTTTGAATGGATAGACGGCACATCATTTGTTTTTATTTTTTCTTTTTAATATAGTAGATGACGAATCATTTGTTTGGGTAGATAAACTTAATGACACCAAAATCAATTATTTTTATAACTGAAAAGTAGCCAATCAAATACTTTATCTATTCTTTTTATTTTTCTAGTGACTCTCTCTCTCTCTCTCCCCCCCCTTAAAACCTAAGGACTTAAATGTTAAAAAAGTTTAGGACTGAAATGTAAAATTCTAAAAAATAGGGACCAAACATAGAAAATTGAAAACCTCGGGGACCAAACAATAGTTTTTTGCTTCCATGAACAATAAAAAACAAAAAGAGCTGTTTTTTTAGTGTTAACTTTTGTCTTTGTTGTTTCAGTTTTTTTAAACTATATTAAAATTATAATTTGTAATATCGACCCTTAATTTGTTGTTGGGACCTTTCTCACCACACCAAATATATTAGATCACGAAAATCAAATAAACTAATAAAACTTAAAATCAAGCCAATATAATGTGAGAGGATGAAATGGAAAAGAAAAAAATAATAATAATTGTAGTTGTATAATTGTTCGAGAACCCAAAAAAAGAAATAGAAATAGATGAATTGTAGCAGCCCATGATTCATCTATTTCTTGTTGAACAATGAAAGAAATAGTAAAAAAGCCTTCTCTTTTAGTTTTTTACTAGCAATATCGCCCATGTGCTATCATGAAAAACATTTTGAAATCTACTTTTTATTTAATTATTCTATGATAAAATTAGACATTCACAATAAAGACAATAAATAAAATTATAGAAGAAAATGTATTATTTTGGTCAAACTGTCTTTTCTAATTCATGTATTTTTTTGTTTTGACAATAAAATGATTTATTAATTAGTAGCATAGTTCATTAAATGAAAAGTAACAACAACAATAAAAAAAAATAACTAAAGAAGAATATATATATATATATATATATCAAAAACCTACTTTTCTTATCCATGTATTTCTTTTTTATTTTGATGAAATATGCTTATTTTAGAAGCATTTTTCTTAAGTAAGAACTTATTATGATAATGAAATAAAGTTTCAATTTAAAAAAACTAAAAAATCATGAATCGATCACTTTCACACAAATGTATGGAAAAAAACATGAACAATAAATTTTAGAAAATTATATAATAAATTAATAAAAAAATATACTTTTATTTTTATTCAACATTAATGAGCAAATTATTTAAAAAGTTCTGCACATTGAGCTATTATATAATTATTCATAAAGTAATCAATAATATCATTATAAAAAAGCATTAATCTTCTTAAAACATAGACATAATTGGATAATCATTTAAATATTATTGTAACAAATTGATCTAAAAGGTTATTTTCATATCAAAATATCTAAGAAAAAGGCTAAGTGTGCTTGGCCTAAGAAAAAAAAAAGTCATTTTAAGGTTTGTGAACTTGGTTAGAGAGGGACCTTTTTAAGACCAATTTAGGTTAACCAACCCACCCACAATTAACCAACCTATCCACACGTAGTGGCAAGCCTGGAGTGCATGAATTTCAAAATGGGTGACAAGGCGATTCAACCAGTGAATTATATCGGAGAAAAATTCCAACATGATTCTAAACACCAACATAATCCCTCTTTGTGGAAAAGTCACAAAAATATATCCTAATCATCATCATCATCATCATCATCATCTGTTTCAAGATATTAGTTATGTGAATATTTATGCAAGAGTATTTTTGATTTTTCACATAAAAGAAACAAATATAAATTATGTTTTGAAAGCTCAATTTTCCTCGAAGACCTATATTAAACCAAGCCATGAGAGATGAAGAAAAAGCTCAGATCGGGCATAATTGCTCAAAGAACAAATATTTAAGGGATAAAATGAATCAATTAACTGATTTGCTTGAATAGACTCTACAATCAATATCACATGATAGTTGTATAAGTGATCCTTGGACTTAAGATCACTAAGTTATTTTCTATGGGGAATATTATGCTTTAATCCTAATTATACATCATCCTAATTAAAGATAATAAAAGGGCAATATTGAGTATAACATGAACTATATAAAGATATTTGAGTGATCTAGAGAGGACTCTAAGTGAATTAGAAAACATTTTTCATGTATTCTAAAATAGTATTGATTATAAATTCCTTGTGCAAGGTAAAATGAGATTTGAAAAGAATTTAAAATTTTATTCAAAAAATCAATGACTATAATATTGATGATAAACATGATTTGATAAAGTAAATACACTTTATGCTATAATTTCTAAAGCAAAACTTTCTTGATGAATGAATAATAATTATACCAAGAAATTGATCGTTGAAATATTAAGTTAAATCACGTATGACTTTTTTAATATTTAGAGGTCATGACATGTTGCTAAACGGTGTACTTGATCTTTAAATATAGATCAATTAATTTTTGAATTGATAATAAATTAAATTATTTAATTTAATTTATTTAAAATTATGATTTATATTTGAGTTAACATATTAGAAACTTAATGAGTTACACATATTAAGAACAAATGGTTAAAAATTAAAATAGAATGTTGAATCAAGAGTGAATTGATTGTAAATAATTTTTAAAAATTAAGAACTTAAATGTTATTAATAAAGAGGATTCAATTATAATCATAGAAAAATCAAGTAGGGACTTGATTGAATAAATTTCTAAAATTTTCATTAAATAATATATGTAATATTGTTCAGGGGGTAAAATGATAGTTTGTTATTTATATGGTTATTAAGTTTTATCTATAAATAGAACATTATACCTTATATTTTACACACATAACATATTGTGCACACTTCACCTAAATAGATAGACATATTAGAGAAAAGAAAGAGCTAGCGTTTAAGGCATACCCATCCCTCTTTCCTAAAAGGATTTTAGAAGCATGGTTCATGTGGATTACTTTTAGAGGCTAAATATTTAAACGACTTAGGATTTGCGATATCTCAACCTTGAAGAAGTTGATCAAACCTTAATTGTTTTTTATCAAACCCTAAACAATCTTAGATTATCTAACAGGATCTTTAAAACTTATAAAAAAAATTTAACTTACGATTTCTGATACGTTTAAGAGTTTCAAGAAACCTAATAGTTCAAGATTGTTAAGTAGAGCAATATCTTTTTCAGCCATTTCTTGAAGTTCAATCAATTAAAATTTACAAGTTTCTCATCATACACAACATAAAGTGATAGTGAAATCCCCCATCTCGAATTAGTACTTTCTGAAACAAGATTGTTTGGCGCAACCAAATTTTAAGAATAAGACATATTGATATTTCTAAAACCAAAAAGCCAATATTAAAATTTAAGTATACTCAAGCAATTATTTGTAATATAATAATAAAATAGATAACTTAATCACAAACTAAATTAAATAAATAAATAAAGGCTTTACAACTAACTTGATTATTAATTACAATTTAATGGTGTAGTTCAATATATATTATATTTAACATGCATCAAGCAAACATGGTTTTATGTAAAGTATAAAACAAATGACATGAACATAACAATCTAGAATAACAATTAGATATATAACTTAAGAATATAGTTTATAATAATCTCTTAAATTATTGAGCTAGTTTGCAAAGATCTAGATGTATAAACTAAACAAATGTCTAAATAAAGCCTTAAAGATATAATTAAAAATATTACTTGTGATATGAATGATAGACCCTAATGTTAATTCAAATAAGTTGTTTGTTTAGCCTAACTATATGACACAAGCATTTAAATATAGCTAATATAAGATACACTTAAAATCATAAAAAAAAATAAGCATGCTTGAACGAAAACTGTATAAACAAAATCTAAACAAAATTTTAAAAACACTTGTTAAAGCACTTAGAATCTATTTAGATGAAAATATGTTGTTATCAAAGATCAATTCTTTATCATGAAGGCTTTATTGCTTATCTCTTGATGCAAATAAAATGATCACAATCATCCTCTCATGATTTTAACACAAACTCAAGAAAAATATTACTCAATTCTCTCTATAAAGGACAATAACTTAAATTCTAGAATAAAAAGGAAAATAGAAAAAAACTAAGCAATACAAGAGGCAAAAGAAGTTGGGAAAACAATATGAAAGAAGGAAAATGAACTTTGCAAGGTGTGTGGAACATCTCCCATTCAACTCTTGATATAAAATTAAATCTAATAATTACTAGAATTAATTCTTGTCATTTTGACTTAATTATATGCCATAAATTAATAAGAAACCTTATAGTTTTTGTCTTAAATACTATATTTTTTGCTTATAAAATAAAACCATTCAAGAAGTGAAAGATTATTATTCACACTATTTATGACAAACCTGTTTAAATCTAAAATGGATTGATAAAAAATAATCTTAAGAAAACATTTACCGAGGGCTCGAGTCGAGTATGCATGACTCGACCAATCCATTTAGCCTAACCGGTCACAAATGCAAACCCACCAATTTCAAGACCAGGAAATGATTAGCAGAAAGGAAAGGGGAGATTTTTTGTTGCTTATGCCACCAGAAGAGGAGAGTCCAGTGAAGTATCATGGGATTCAGATTGATATTGGTAAAGGGCATTTGATTTCTTATCCGGGTTCTTCTGGGGAAGCCCCACGTGGCAGTGGCGGTGACAATGGTTGTCGTGGGGACCAGGTGGCTGCTATAGTTGTGCCTGATGTGTCTCATTTGGGGTGGGGGCATTGGTATACTTTGAGAGAGCTTGAAGTAACGACTAATTCTTTTGCTCATGAGAATGTTATTGGTGAGGGAGGGTATGGGATTGTTTACCATGGTGTTTTAGAGGATAATACTGAGATTGCTGTCAAGAATTTGCTCAATAACAGGTAGTCTATTGCAATTTTCATCATATGTTTATTTGTTTTGAACAATTTTTGTCTTTTTATTTGAGCTCTAATATAGAATTAATCCGTTGTGGTTAATGTGCCATTTCGAGTGTTGCTATATTGACGAATTGGTTATTGATAGTGTTCAAATATATGGTGATTGATAGGGGACAGGCTGAGAGAGAATTTAAAGTTGAAGTGGAAGCCATATGAAGAGTAAGGCATCAGAATTTAGTAAGGTTGCTTGGTTATTGTGCTGAAGGAGCTCAGAGGTAGTTTCTTTTTGCCTTTTCAACGATGCTTCCTTGTTTCTGGATCCAGTAATTTCGGCATTTCAGAATGAAATTAGTTGAAGTCACTGCCAAAATAGGTTGGCTATTGTTTATTACCATATAGTTGTTTGTTTCCTTGTATTGTAGGATGCTCGTGTATGAATATGTGAACAGCGGGAATTTAGAACAATGGCTTCATGGTGATGTAGGGCCTTGCCGTCCTCTTACTTGGGAAATTAGAATGAAAATCATCTTGGGAACCGCAAAAGGGTATGATTCTATTGCACTTATAAACTGTCATATAGAGCTTCTGTAAATTGTTATCTTCATCCATGGCATGGGGGTAAAAAATGAATACTGATGCAGATTAGCTTACCTTCATGATGGACTTGAACCGAAAGTTGTTCACCGTGACATAAAATCAAGCAACATTCTACTTGACAAGCAGTGGGATCCCAAAGTTTCAGACTTTGGCCTTGCCAAGCTCCTTTGTTCAGATAGCAGCTACATTACAACCCGTGTAATGGGAACATTTTGGGTGTGTAGGTTCTCTCTGGGTGCTTACATTTGTTCTCTTAGTGTGTGGAGAAGTAATAATTTTTCTTGTGCTTTGGTAGATATGTAGCTCCCTTCTTTTCTTTCAAAACCTATATATATATATATATATATATATATATATATATATATATATATATATATATATATATATATATATATAGTTTGTTTAGGCTTAATGTTGAAGTCCATCGGTACCAAGTAGTTGACTGTTGAACCTTATGAGACAATTTGCATCTACCGCTTGCATCAATAGATAGGCAAAATTTGTCTTAAAGACAAAAGGTAAAACTAGCGTGATAATCACCTTCTTCTTATTTATTGTTTAATCTACACTTCAACAAGTAAATGTGATTATATTTGTTCTTTTTTTTTTTAATTTGCAATATTCTTTAATTGGCATGTTAGTTTAATATTTTATATTACTTTAGATGCATGGATATATAATTTTTAATAGTATGAAATCTGATGTTCTAATATATAGATTTCATTATTAATTAACTTCAATTTAAGTAATTTTTGTTTTTCTACCTTTGGAAAAATAAAATAAAATTTCGTTGAATTTAAATATAACAATCTTTAAGAAAAATTCTTAAAGCTTATTGCTTTTTAAAATCTAATCTAATTAATATTTTATGAAGGATTTAATTCAAGTGATTTTTATTTGAGTAATTTTTTTTATTAATCAATTAATTTTTAATTATTTGATTAAAAAAATACGCATTTTTCACATGTTACTCTATGATTTTAATTTAACTTAAAATTATTTATTGGTTACATGTTATAAAACTAAATAAGATGAGTTTTATTATTTTTTACTAATTAAAGGACTAAAATCTGATGACATGTCATATTATCACATGAAGAGGAATGAGAAAAAAAAATATTTTATTAGTTAATGTGAGACCAATCAGTTGTAATGCTTGGCTTATAATTTGGAAATATTATTTTGATAATATTAAATACGAATTAAACTAAGAAAAGTCCACCATCACATAATATGGTGCATTATGAGAAGCTTTTGAACATTACTTTGGTAGAGAGGATATATTATTTTAGTAGAGAGGATTTCACCATCATTTTATGTGGTGTATAGTGAGAAACCTGAGAAGTTCAGTGATGTGAACTTTAAAAAATCAATAATAGAAGATACACTTCTATCTCACTATCTTGAATTTGGTAAAATTCTTGACAGAAAATACATCAAAGCTGTCAAATAAAGAGTTTGATATCACTATAGTAGAAGTTGTTAATAGATAAAATAATAATGATTTTGTGTGCAAGAACTACATTTTGAATGAGTTGAACAATATATTATATGATGTGTATAACTCAAATGATAGTTTTCTAAGGCATTATAAGAATCCTTTGATTGGAAGTACAAGATTGAGGATGTTGGCTTAAAAACTATTTTTAATTTGCAAATTTTTTGACTTCAAAATGAATGATTCAAGAACAATCATGAGTTAAACTCAAGATTTCAACTCATCCTATGTGATATTCATATTGAGAGGATTGTTTTGAATGAATCTTTGTAAGTGGCTACTATTATTAAGAAGTTGCCAATATATTAGAAGAACCTTAAGAAATACCTTAAGTATAAATGAAAGGAGATGAGAATTGAAAATCTAATTCTGAGGTTAAGGATAAAAGAGGATAATAAGTTATCTAAAAGGAGAGCAAGCTCCCTTTTTATGGCCCCTAGGGTAAATATGGTTGAGCAAGTGGAGAATTTCTATAGAAAAAACAACCAAAAAAATAAACTTGTTTTAAAGAGTAAACACATTGCTAAGAACTTTAATGATAAATAATTTCATTGTAACAAGGTTGGACATCTGGTCAAGGATTGTACATGTATGCTTTAGCAAAATAATTTTAAGAAAGGAAGGGTTACACAAGCTAATACACTAAAATGGATGACCTTTCTAGAGATGTATCATAAATAAACTTGTATATGGTATCTTTGAGGTCAATTTTGTGAACAATTCTGAACTACGAGGCATGTTTTTGCAGAAAGAATGTTCAAGAAGTAGACTTTTCAACCTTAAAAGTACAAGGTATTGAGAAAGCCATATTGAAAATAACTTTCGAGAAATTTCTCAGCCTCAACAATATGCTATATGTTGTTGACTCTAGTTCATTATTTAGCAAGCATGATTTTAAAATAGTATTTGATGATATACAAATTTATACAGATAAAGAGTGGGATGTTCATTGATAAGAGGTATCCGTGTGACGGTCTTTTTAAAATGAGCGCAATGACCATTGTAATCATGATTAAAATTATAATAAATTGTCTTTTCCTCTTTTTTTTCCTTGATTTTATGGCATTAGGCATGGCAAGTTAGGATATGTAAATTATATTTCTTTGCAAAGATTGGTGAAACTTGAATTGTTACTAACTATGGTTTTTTAAAAAATAATAAGTGTGAAATTTATATAGAATTAAAAATCCATAAATAATTTATTTTTAAACAATTAAAAGAAGTAGTAGAGCTCTAGATTTAATGCTCTATGATATTGGATATTTAGAATTTGTGTAAAATATAAGAGAAAAAAAATGTTATGTTACTTAATAGATTATTGTACAAAGTATTGTTATACTTATTTGCTAAAAAAAAGAAGATAAGGCTCTTGAAATGCTTAAGCATCACAAGAATGAATTTGAGAACCAACTAAACAAAAAGATAAAGGCAATAAAAAGCAATAAAGATGGAGAATACAAGGTATTTTTTAGTGAATTTTATTCTTAAGATGATGTTATCCAACAAACTATCACTCCTTATTCACCTCAACAAAATGACATTGTTAAATGTAAAAGTCAAACTCTAAAATAAATGATGAATGCTATATTGATAAGTTCAAAAACACCTTAAAACTTGTGCAGAGAGTCGATTTCGAAGTTTGATTGCCAATTCTTTACACACACGCACGCGCGCGCGCGCGCACACACACACAAAATGTACCTCACTAGAAGTTGGAAAAGATACCATATAAATTGTGAAAAGAAAAAAGACCTTCCTACAAATACTTAAAGTGTAAGGGTGTCTTTTTAACATGATGATATCTGGTTCTAAAAGATCAAGGTAGAACCTAAAATTATAGATTGCATATTCATTTGATATGCTTATAATAGTAATGCATATTGGTTTTTATATATTAATCAAATATTGAGGATATTCAACCTTATACAATTATAGAATCAATGAATGATACTTTTTTTGAAGACGTGTTTCCTTTTAAGAAAGCACAATAAATCCATTTACTTAAAATGATGAATAGAGTAAGTTCAAGTAGTCATCATCAGATAGACGATAATAAAATTGAGTTAACAAGTTGTGAGAGGGAAAAACATAAAAAATAAAGTCTAGATTTTCTAATTTATTTGTAAAAAATGAGTTTTGAAGTCACTCTATAAAAATGTCTTGACCCAAATCTTCTCATTAGAAGAAGACATCTAATATCAAGATTGATTTTATCATGCAAAACCATATATGGAAACTAATGAATCTTCTACACGGAAGCAAACTATTAAACCATAAACAGATCTTCAAAAGAAAGACAAAAGCTATTGGAATCATTAAAAAACATAAACCAAGACTTGTTGTTAAAAGATTCAAACAACAACTAAGTGTGAACTATTTTGATATATACTCACTTCTGTCAAGAATAACTTCCATACCAAAATTAAAAACCATTATAACTATTAACAAGCTTGAAAATACATCAAAAAAAGATAAGAAGAAAAACTTTTCTAAATAGTGACCTGACGAAGAGGTATATATAGAACGACCCGAGTGGTTTGTTATTAAAAAGAAGGAAAAGAAAGTTTGAATGCTTGTCAAATCATTATATGGTTTGAAACAAGCTCCAAACAATGGCATGAAAAGTTTAATAAAGTTATGTTGTCAAATAAATTTAAAATCGATGAGGTAGATAATTAAAAAAAAAACATAAATAAAAGTTATGTCATTGTATGTCTCTATGTGGATATCATGTGATTTTGGATAGAAATGAATACTTAATCAAGTCTACCATGAAAATATTAATTAATAAATTTGATACAAAAGACTTGGGTGTTATAGATATTAAAAATTACTAATATATATGATGGATTAATATTGTCCTAATCTCTAAAGGTGACAATAACACTATCAAAACACTATCAAAACTATCAAAACACCATTGGATACAAGTCCACATCTTTCTAAAAATAAAGATGAGAGAATACATCAATTGAAATATTCTTGGATAATTAAGAACTTGATGTATATTATGAACTACACAAAATCGAATATTGCATAATCAAGTAGAATACTAAGTAGATTTACTACTAATCCAAGTATGGATAATTCAAAAGCACTAAATAGTGTACTTAAATATTTCGGGTATAACTTAGAATATGGGTTACACTATATTGATTATTTGACGATATTAAAAGGATATAATGATGTGAATAAGATATCCAATACTAAGCATTTAATATATACTAGTAGATATATCTTCATACACGGTAGAACAGTTTTGTCTTGAAAATTATCTAACAAAATATGTATCGTAAGATACACAATGAAATTAGAGTTTATTTCTCTTGATAAAATTAAAGATAAAATCGAATAGCTTTGGAATTTCTTAAAGGATATTTTATGTTGGCCCAAGATAGTGCCAATAATTTTGATACAAGAGATTCTTATCTAATATAAAGCCTTATATTAATAGGTATAAATTTTAATCTGACCTTTAAATCTAGCCAAAATTTCTCTAAAAGATTCTAGAGGCCCTATTTCTGACAGGGTTAAAATTTCAATGCCATATGAGTTTGGAAAGGCCTTTAAATAAGACCCATAAATTACTTTTCATGATTTACCATGTTTTGTAATTGATTTAAGATTCCTTTTGTTGTTTGGTTTCAAACTCTTATTATTTTTCTAGATTTATTTATGATATTTTTCGCAGTATAAAAGTATCATATAAGAGCTGTAATATTGATTTTTTATTAAAAAAATATTTATTAATAAAATTTTGAATTAAGGTTTTGTGTGGTGACCTTATTCAGCAAAATTTTATATTGGTTGTTCTTGTTATCTTTCTTTTGTTATTTTTATTTGGGTTAGATGGTATCAAAATCTAATGATTCCTAATGATTAGTTGTTATGTGGTGCTAAATGACCATGGATGGAAAAGGTGGTCGTAGAATAAGGAATGCTTGTTTAGCAAGAGATGAATAGGTTTTCCCCCGAGAAAAAGACATTCATGAACTTGTTAAAGATATGTAGAGAAAATTTACATAATTAACCTGTCAACTAGAAATGATAAAGTTGTAGAGGAAATTTGAAGAATTATTCTATCAATTGACAGAGATAAAAAAGGAGAAAAATAAAAAATCATGAGGATAGTGATCGCGAATTAATAACCAATTTTGAAAACCATTTTAGAAGTATAAGCAATGAGGCAACTTCTTGATCGAGATGATTATGATATTGAAACTAGTATTTTTGATGATTCTAATTCTTTTGTGAATTGTTCGTTCTTATTGTCTTTTTTGTGTTGTTTTTATTTGTGTCAAATCTGTGTCCCTTGTAATAGTTATAAGTCAACAATTAGAAAAACACAAATTACATGTATAATGATAAGTTTAAATATACATCATAGATATAATACAATTAAACACTAGTTATTGAATACAATTATTTTTATTGAATATATAATGTTGAAGAAAAATATTACGGATCCACTTACCAAAGGTTTAACAAAAAAGCTCATGTATAATTCATTAAGGGAAATAGACTTAAAGCATTTAAAGATGAAATAGTGTTATGATAGTAACCCTATCTAGCTGACTAGAAATCCCAAGATTTAAGTTTAGAGGAAAAAAAACTAACTCATGTAGCCCTTTCAGTAGCTCTA
>Ga0325401_1005123_pt1 | contig 12478 bp, 11 predicted proteins | sample PopdelMetagenome_FD_205666 | JGI IMG/M metagenome (GOLD analysis project Ga0325401, IMG submission 205666) | Populus deltoides microbial communities from Bellville, Georgia, United States - Xylem-PdKOR-R2 | ecosystem: Host-associated > Plants > Phyllosphere > Stem > Wood/Secondary xylem | place...
TCATTAAGGGTTTTTCATTGTCTATACATGCCATTTTAATTCTTTATAGGACTAAGTTCGGTGATTTTGGTTTTAGGATTATACTTAAAAAGAAGGAAACAGATAACTCTACACACTTGTCTTTGTAGTTTTTTTTATTGGTGTTTGAGGTGTTGGCTGTTGCTCTTGTTCTGAATAGTGTAACTCATGCATTGTTGGTAATTGCTATCTCAAAATTACCAGCAATGCTGATGATGGAAGGTAAAAAATGATCCATGAGAGCCACAGTAAGAAAGGGGAGGAATTAGTAAGTTTTGCCAGAATATCACTTGTACTCTTGTCTTCCTTAGCAACCGAGTAGTTGTCTTCTTTTTTTCCTGAAATCACATGATATACTGGCTTGCTTTCTTTAGTGGCTTCACTATGCTTTTTAAGTTCTGATTCACGCAGCACTGGGTTGCTAAGGAGATGAGCAATCAAATGGGCAATTGGGTTTTTGAAGTTATTTAGTAAGGCTTTGGTGATGGATGATTCATGCATGAGTGCATTTTGGGATCAGTTAACTCCTATGGGTTTGTTTTGTTTTAAGAATTTTTACACGGTTTCCTTTGCAATGGGTCCCCCTTATGGCTCTGTGATTGCCTTTGTAGTCAGCAGCTCTACCATTGCTTCATTTTCTTTACCGTGATATCTGATCATTAATATTTGTACCAAAGGGAGTAGGGGGGCTAAAATGGAGAATTATTTCCCCTCTATGATCTAGGTACCAGAAGATCTGCCAACTCCTTTCCCCTTGGTACATTTGGGTGATGGCAGCAGTTCTGGTGATTGGAAAACTTAGGACAAGGCCTTAATTAGTCGGATCTAGACACCTTCAGATTAACGGTATCCAGGCTTTTGTTTTTTTCTTTCATGCAAGTCCATTTCTTAATGAGTGTAGTCGTGACTTGAGGAAACCTGCATGATCAGATACTGAGTTTGGTGCAATCAAGATGTTTTATTTTAAAAATTGTACTGCATCATAAATCACCTTATTTTTTAGCTGTTGCTCATATATTTATGAGATGTAAATGATTTCACTTCCTCCATAACTTTTTTTTATAAGAGATCAAGAAATAAAGTTGAGGCAGCTGACTGACATTACCACTGATTAGTGCAATCAGAAATCTTGATGAAGTTAGAAATGGAAGAAACAATAGGTTGACAGGCTGCAGCTGAAATCGATAAGATAAGGATGTCTAGTCAGACCATTGCGTACTGGAATTGATTAAAAGAATTAATCAGAATGGGACCGCCATCTTTTGACTTCTGGTCTTCTTGAAGAGTCTTTATCATGAACGACTGGCTCTGTACATTGCGTGCTGGAAGCCAATCCTGGTCTTAACACCTTTTTTTCCTTCCTTTTATTTTTCCAGTTTGTTGAACTGATTCCCATAGTATTGCAGGAAAGTGAAACAAAGATTAACTTGATTAAGTCTTTGCCCTTTCAGCATATTCATGATATTGCTTTTCTGTATGTTACATAGATGCGCTGCTTAGTTGTTTAATTGATTTGATTATCTTCTAACTGTCTTTTTGATATATAGGTGGGGTGCGTTGTCTATCCATTTTGAATGGTGTTGTTGCCATTATCTTTGGTCTCCTTGCGCTGTTTCTTGGTTCAAGCCTCCTGACACTAGGGAGTAGTTGTTCATTGCCTTTGTTTTGGTGCTATGAGTTTGCGACATGGGGGCTAGTCATTTTGTATGCGGGAACCGCCATCTTTTTAAGAAGGAAAGCTGCTCTAATTCTTGATGAGAGTGATTTTGGTAGTCGAAACTTGGGCCTGGAAATGTTGGAAACCAACACCTTGGTGGTCACTCCAGACGTGGACAGGCGTGTTAATGAAGGTTTTAAGGCTTGGATGGGTTCGTCCCTCTTATCTTCTGATGAAGAAGATGAACCTGACAGTTATTCAGAATCACCTCACATCAATCGCACTTCATCTAACAGACAAAGAGTATGATCTTGAAGCCAAGTGGCATTGGTGAGTTTTTTGCAGGGTTTTCTCAAGTACAGCATCAAGAATGTCTGGATCTTCTCATGTTGACTGATTTTCTATCAGAAATTTAATTGCGGATACTGTGACGAGAGGAATAGTGAGCGTGACAGTTTTGAAGATGACGTCCATGTGACTACTCGTTGCCCTTGGCCTTTTAGGTAGTCATCGTAGATTGTAGGCTGTAAATAATTCAACGGCGATTTCTCTTCTTATGTTGGGCGCCAAAGTCATGGAAAAGCAAGCATTTACATTTCCCTAATGTTGATGATTTGATTAAGGCCATGTTTGGTGGTATTGCAGCATGCCCGTGTCTTAAAAAAAAAAATTATTGAATTTTTATTTTTCTTCTATTCTTGTATTTTTAAATTATTTTGATATATATATATTGAAAATCATTTTTTTTAGATATTATTTTAATATATTAAAAAAACATTTTAAAAAACTAAACATTTTTTTTACACCATCACATCCTTTTCAGCTGGTTTTTCAAATTACTTCAAATATAAATATATTACTTGTTTTTAAAAGTGTTTTTTATTTTAAAATATATTAAAATAATATTTTTTTATTTTTTAAAAATTATTTTTGACATCAGCATATTAAAATATCTGAAAATATTAAAAAATTATTAATTTAAAATAAATAAAAAAATAAAAAAATTTAATTTTTTTTTAAAACATTTCTAAAATACAATGATAAACACTTTCATTAAACAAATTTGTTACCACCAATGATAATTCAAATGTGTTTGTACTTTGCACCATAGGAGCCATTTGTGTCATTTTAAAGGGAATACCTCTTGGCTTGGAATGGTTTCACTCGCATTTTCGTGGGTTCTTGTTATTAGGAATTAATTTTATCTTATAATATTTAATTGATAAATAAATTAAATTTATATATTTAGAAAAAATAAATTTTAATTTTTATTATTTTTTATATTATTCTCATTACTTTTATTTTTTTTCTTCAAATGTTTTTTTTAAAAAAAAAACAGGCAAATAAATATTTTAAAAAAATAATTTTAACATTAAATTTTTTATCTTAGAATGGTAAATCAGAGAGGTTAATTTCTCATTTATTTTCATAATATTTTTAGAAATTAAATTTTATTTGAAATTTTATTTTTAACATTCAAAAAGATTTTAAATATAAGATTTCATTACCATCTTTAAATTAAATTCAAGTAAAATTGTTCTAAACATGTTGATGCTGTTAACTTTTAATTATGACTGCATTTAAGACATTATAATTTAAGAGCTTAGGGTGTGTTTGATATTGCGGTAGCTGTTATGGTTGTGGTTTGAAAAAAATTATTTTATAAAAAGTACTTTTAGTTGAAGTTGGGTTGGAAAAATATATGTTTGGTTAAAACTGTAATTGAAATTGAGGTTGAACAAAAAGTAGTTTAATGTGTTTGGTTAATAATGCTTTTGAAATTGAGGTTATAAAATAATTTTAAAAATATATATATTAATATTTATGGTTTTGAATTTAAATATTGTAGATTTAACTATTGTTATTACATCATGAAATAAATCATACTTGATATAATTTTTTTTTTATTGTTCCATTAAACTATCTACAATTTCATTATATACAAAATTCATCCGACAAGAACTACAAAATTATGTAAAATATTATCAGGAATAAAATTGAGATTACAATACAAGTAAATTTAATTCACCTTAAACTAATTTTTTTAAAAAACAAAAAAAAATTGTTGTTCACGTTCACATGAACAGTGCGAGTGAAATTAATTAACTGCACTAGTTTTTCAAAAAAAAAAAACTGTTCACGTGAACAATACGACAATGGAGTATAACTCTACTGTTCATTGGAAATCACCACGAGAAGCAGCAAAATATTGCTTCTCCAAACCTGCGGTACGCTAGTGAAAGTTGGTGGATCCTACTAAGCAAAATCACATTTTTTTCCGTTACCAAACACAGATATGTGTGGCTGTGGGTGAACCTCACCCAGAGCCACATTACCAAATATCATCTAAGTACATGGAGAGTTGATTCGGTGGTTCAAACTGTTTTTTTATTAAATTTTACATATTTTTTATTTAAAATTATTTTTTATATTTTTGAGTTGTTTAAATATATTAGTATAAAAAATAATTTTTAAAAAATAAAAAAATATTACCTAAATATTTTCAAACAAAAAATATTTTTAAAAACATGCATTTATCCAAATAACATATATAAATATAATTAAAAAAGTCTGTAAAACCTATCAAAACATTGAGCTTATTCTCTTTTATACATTAGGAACAATATAAACTTTATGTTCTAACAAAAAAAAAAAAAAAAGCAAATATTAAAGGTGTGCTGCGAGTAGAGTTATAAAGGAGATCGAGAGGGAAGGGGGCGTGCAGTTGTGATAGTAAATTTTAGTGTTCGGGTTTTTGAAAGGTAATTTTTTATTTATATTCTTGTTAGATTAACATATTTTTTAATTTTTAGTTGAAGTAGTTTGATTCGGTTCAGTTTGAATTAATTTTAAATATTTTAAATCAAAATTAAACCGGACCTAATTTTTTTTCGGTTTTTTAATTTGTTTTTTAATTTTTCTTTTGTTTCAGTTTTTTTTAATTAATTAGTTTTTTTTCCCGCTCACATGGTGATGGCACAATATGATTTATGCGCATCTAGAAATCCGGATGCTTCTGAAAACAGGAAAATGTCAATGGGCCTTTTTATCAAAACGGGCTAAAAGCCCAATGATAATAACTAAACCCTCTCCCTCGCTGCCTCTCACACTCCCCTCCTTTTCTCCCTCTCTACCCTTTCCCCATTCTGCTTACTCCGATCCCTCATCCCACAACCATGGCAACAACCTACGACTACGACGACGCTCCGACCAGACAAGATGAACAAACCGGTCCAGACGGTTACGACCCGAACTTCGTCCCGGACTCCGTCAAGTCCTTCGTAACACACTTGTACAGGCACATAAGAGAAAAAAACGTGTACGATATTTACGAGATGTACGAAACCTCTTTCCAAACACTTTCCGAACGTTTCTTCAAAGACAGCCCTTGGCCTTCAGTCGATGCGGTCGCTAATTATGTCGACAATGATCATGTTTTTTGCTTGCTTTATCGTGAGATGTGGTTTAGGCATTTGTATGCAAGACTTTCTCCTACGCTAAAGCAGCGGATTGATAGTTGGGATAATTATTGCGGTCTTTTTCAGGTTTTATTTATTTATTTATGTTTGTATTTCTTTTTTTCCCCTGTAATGTGATAACTGTGATTATTATTTTTTTTTAAAATCTTTTGTGATGTGTGTTTGGTTTGATTTGATAGGTGGTGTTGCATGGAGTGGTGAATATGCAATTGCCGAATCAGTGGTTATGGGATATGGTGGATGAGTTTGTGTATCAGTTTCAGAGTTTTTGTCAGTATAGGGCTAAAATGAAGAACAAGACTGAGCAAGAGATTGCCCTTTTGAGGCAATTTGATCAGGTAAAGCTTTTGTTTCTTGTAATTTGGGAATTGTTTTTTTTTTAATGGTAGTTTGATTGCTGCATTGTTAATTGTTGGAAGCATTGGAATGAAAGAAACAATGGTTAAGTGGAGTATTATCTGTGGCTGTTACTTGTTGGAAGCTGGAGGTTTTTTTTTGACTGAGATGTGAAATTGGAATCTACCCTAACTATAAATTGAGGAGACAGCAACAGAGAAAGAGAAAAATTATAATTAGATAGGTTGTTTTTAGGGAATACTGTACCTTGTCTCTTCACTAATGCAAATACGGGTTGAGCAATGGAGTTTGAATGAAGGTGGAATCAGAATACACCCTTCTGTCGCTTATGTTGATGGATACTATAGTTTGATAATTACCACACTCATGCAATCATACTTGGGATATGGTTACTTTTTTTTTTTTTTTTTTTTATAGTTTTGAATTGGAATTAAAGGATTTTTTACTTACAGGCTTGGAATGTGTATGGAGTGCTGAACTTCTTGCAAGCACTGGTGGAGAAGTCGATGATCATTCAGATTCTAGAGCGGGAGAAGGAAGGTCTTGAACAATTCACTGCTACTGATGGGTATGATTACAGTGGTGGAAGTAATGTCTTGAAGGTTTTGGGATATTTCAGCACAGTTGGTTTGCTGCGAGTTCATTGCCTCTTGGGTGACTATCATACTGGCCTGAAGTGCTTACTTCCTATTGACATTAATCAACACGGTGTCTATGCCACTGTTATTGGAAGCCATATCAATACAATATACCATTATGGTTTTGCCAATCTTATGTTGAGGAGGTACGTTCTAACTATGTTTTGTTCATCAGCCTAAATTTAATAATTTTTTTTTCCCTTTCATTTTCCTGTTTTGGAACTCCATCTCTGTTATTCTATTGTCTTTGATTTCGTCTATGTTGCTTGAGCCCTTCGTTTTAGCAACTCTCAGTCTAAGGTATGATGCTGCAATGCCAGGAAGGTTTGTATGAAGTACATTTAAAAAATAAAAATAAAATTGGTGTGAAATTGAGGGAGTAGAGTATTCTTAGACAAAAAGTAAGCCTGTTTAGCCACATCTAAACACGCAATCATTCACTGCTATCCCCTGTCCGACTCAATGATAAAAAGACCAAATCTTTTAGGTTAGATCCTTTGTTTCTCCTCAACTATCATTTTGCATATATAATAGTGTTCTGGGCTTTACCTGAATGAAACATTTTTTTGCTGTCCTTTTTGTTTCTTTTAATAGGTATGTGGATGCTATTCGCGAATTCAATAAAATTCTCCTGTACATATACAAGACTAAGCAGTATCATCAGAAATCTTCACAATATGAGCAGATACTAAAGAAGAATGAACAGATGTATGCTTTGCTGGCAATTTGTCTGTCTCTTTGCCCACAAGTGAAGCTTATTGACGAGACAGTCAACGCACAATTAAGGGAGAAGTATGGTGAAAAGATGGCTAGAATGCAAAGATGTGACGGCGAGGCATTTGCTATCTATGATGAGCTCTTCTCGTATGCATGCCCTAAGTTCATTACTCCCTCAGCTCCAAGTTTTGAAGAGCCTCTTGTAAACTACAACCAGGTATGCATTACACATTTTATATGTTGAGCAGAGCTACTTAGAAATATTTAAACAGAAAACATATTTTTTGATACTCTTTCCTTCGTTGACCAGCTAACCTATATGGAAATCACTAGTGAATTAATTTTAATGTATATGAACTGAGCTGCTTAGAAATATTTGAATAGGACTACATATTCATTTTTTTTCCGGTTGACCAGCTAACCTTTGTAGAAAAAAACTGTTCATGAAATTTATATGGCAAGAAACCACCGATTGAGCTTCAGTTCATTACAGAAGTCGAGATATGCTGCAGTCTATTGAAAGAATTCTTATAATAAATGCATATGCTGACACAATATTAAATTAGATGCTTAGAATCTATTTTCTTTGAGAAATAGGACTGGAGGGGAAGAAAATAGCAGCAGCGGCAGGGATCACACCAAGCTAAAGCAGCACATTTTTTCCGAAAAGTATTTTTAATAATATCATCCGATTCATGTCATGATATGCTTTATACGGATAATGATAGCACTTATAAATTCCAAATGGTTTAGCTCCTGCTGCACCTAAAACACTGTAGTTATTGTATTCATCAGCTTTCAGTACACAAACATTTACCACATGCATTACAAGACTGAAGGAGTCCCACTTGGTTTTGCCATTTGTTTATCTAAGCATTGTGAGTTATCTGGATTGGGCAATACAGATTTCCTCTTAATTTATTCTCTTAAAAGTGATGGCTGCATATCAAGGAAGTGTCATTCCCTTTGTTTCCTTTTCATATATTCTCATGTTTTGACAAGGGCTAAATCAAGCTTTTGTGGCAGTTGACCCACTTGAGTAGTTTTCGTGGTCCTTCTGTGCCTGTGCACCTGTGTGATATTTACAAATTGATATTTATCTCTGCAGGATGCTTACAGGCTGCAACTGAAGTTGTTTCTTTACGAAGTAAAACAGCAACAATTGTTGTCAGGTGTTAGAACCTTCCTGAAAGTGTATTCTGCTATATCCGTTGGGAAGCTTGCTAATTACATGGAAGTTGATGAACCAACTCTAAGGTGAGTATTTTGTTTTGTGGGCTTATTTCATTTAAACTTTGGATGACTGGAAATGATGTTTTCAACTTGCTGCTATTACATCTTACAGGACTATCCTGATGACATACAAGCACAAGACTCATGCTGTTGATTCTGAGGGAAAGATTATATCGAATGCTGATGTGGATTTCTACATTGATGATGTATGTCTTTTTGTATGTGATTATGCTGTCTAGTTCGTAGATTTTTTTTTTTATAAAATTGTGCTTGAAAGTTTCACTTGATTTTAAATTGACGCATTTGCATGTTCTTGGAGTTTCCATAGTCTGCAACTACCTGGACTTGTTGATTTTGTTGACAACATTGATAAACAATTCACTGAGCCTTTCATATTTTCATTAGAAAGTCACATCTGTGGTTGGTAAAATCCATATCAACTTGCGTAACTGATCCATGCTAGCCTAACAAAATGCACTGAATCATGGCTATGTGCTCATTTTCTGGTCATAATAATTGACTCTGTGGTAACCAATTCTTCTTGTTATCATAGCTTCCTTTGAGTTGTCCACGCTATAGGCCATACATGTATGTGATTTGTTTGATGTGTGCCTGTTGTGATTGTGTTCAACTAAGCAATGCAAGTTAATTTACTTTCTAGATATATTATAATAGGCAAAGTGCAGTTGGTGGTATTTATTTTAAACTTTGTTTGTTCTGAAATCGCTTTGTCACTGCAGGACATGATTCACGTTGTTGACACCAAACCGGTGAGGCGATATGGTGATTACTTTTTGCGGCAAATTGTCAAGGTATACTCATTTTCTTGTTTGCTGGTGTTCCAATTTTATACTAATGCTGATCTTCGCCTGTCATGATTTTTTTCATTTTCCTTTTTATGATACAGCTTGAAGGGGTGATAAATGATATGGATAGGATAAAGCTGGAATGAGGCACATAACTCCTTGGAATTTGACCTGCCAGAAATTGCATCCAGTGACTTCATTTTTGACTGGGATTTTGTTACTAATGTTGGCATTTTTTCTGCCTTGTCTATTTTTAATTTCTGAATTAGTGCAACTGTGTTAGCTCTGAAGTGTAATCTTCAGCCCCTGCATTTTGGGCCCAAAAAAGAAGAGAGAAATCAGGTTGAAGGATCCTTGTCGGCTTCGTGTTGCTACTATGCGATTCCCATAGTTCATGAGATATACAAGTGGCACTATTTTTTGTACTTGGAATGATTGTATGCTTCTGTCATTGTGATAATGATGCTCACTGGGATGCCCACCAGAGAAATGAACAAGCTGTGATGGAAACAAAAAAAATGGTGGAACGGGAGATGTGTTTGTGGAATTGCAGCTGAAAGTGGAAGCTAGCTCCCACACCTGCCATTGTCCTGTCTGGTACTTGTGTCGTGAAATGGTCGGGTTGGATGTCTTTGTCTGTTGCCCTCCGGTACTGTGTTGCTTTCCTTGTGCCATTACGAGGGCGAGACCGTTTTCCTTCTATCATGTATTGCCTTAATTGGTTCGGACGAACAATTACATAAAGCTGTCTTTGGATTTTTTTTTTTGGATTCGAGAAACCTTATCTTTCCGGAAAGCGTATTTTATGGACCCAGGTAAGGGAGTTAAACTCCGGCTGTCCCAGGTTCTTACAAAAGCTGTTTTTGGATTGATATTGCCTCTAATTGTTTTTTGGTATTTTTAAATTGTTTTGATGTATTAATATAAAAAAATAAATTTTAAATTGGTTATTATTTCTGTCTCTGATTTTGTTGGTTGCTATTTCTGATTGTAAATTTGGGATTTTGTCCTTGATATGAAACCTCACCGTTTAATTTCCACTGGTCTTGTGTTTTGAGTAAAGGTATTGGTTGGGAGACCAAATGGTGGTTTTGACCGATTCTGAAGCTAATTTTCTCGACATCTGGTCTTTGTTAAAACACGAGCATATTGTTCTACCAAAAATGAAAAAAAGAGAGAAAAAGAAGAGCATATAGGAATGGGCACACAACCCCCTATTGCTCGATGTCCCCATGACTGTTAGGTTGCCTTCAACTTGGTGTCTTCTGTGTATTTTCTTGTCTCCATCTTTCATCTAACTTTCAACGAAGTGCAAATCCCACCCTCTTGCATGCACAAAAGCACACCTGATCATTCTTCGATACTGTCTCTCTTAACCACAAAAACGACATCAATAGCACCGCATCCGCCAGCCCCCTTTCCTTACCTGCAGCAGCTTAGTAAAGCATGCTGGCGCTGGAATTTCAGATGGGAAATAAGCTTGGAAGGAGCTTAATACTCTACTGCCTACCACTATTGGTTGTGATAGCTGCTCAATACAGGTAGATTCAAAACCAGCAATGACAAGGTGTGCTAGGTGTTGCTTGCACAGCTCAATCAGGATAGTTAACCTGGTAATGCTCTTGTGTGGGATTGGAACGATCATATACTCCCTTTGGCTTCAAAAGAAATGGGATGAAAGTATTGCCAAGTTCCCTCTCGGGCCATCTCCTCTAATACCATGGTAGGTTTCCAATCTCCACTTTTTCTTCACAACCAGAGTACATATTCATGAAAATTAACAGCTTTTGCCTGCGGAAATTAACATCACTAGATAGATGATTCAAGAGATCCAAGCAAAGGGTTACTCAGCATCTGACAAGCCACTCTTTTCTGTTTTCAGGTTTATATACACATTTTTAGGTGCGGGGATTATTGTCTGCTTAAGCACCATCGGTGGTTATATTATAGCTAATTGCATCAGCAATTCTACCCTTTGCTTCGCATCCTTTCTACTCAGCTTCAGCATAACTAGAAGAACAAAAGAACCTTTAAGATTTTCCAAGCTTCATCATTTCCAAGGACTGTTTAATCATTCATGATATTCTTAATAAGCACACTTTCTGTCCTTCTAGAGGGAGTTCTCCTTTGGTTGGATTTTGCTAATAACATTTGTGTCTGCTACATATAATTTCTTTCCTTGACTTAGATTTCAGTATATTGTTGCCATCTGCTGCCTTCTTTTCCTTGAAGTTGCCGTCATCGTTGCAATTTTCTTCAAGATAGACTGGGGAAAGGTATGCTAGCTTGCTCTATTTTTGAATTAATGGATACACGAGATGCTTTTAGTAACATGTTTTCCTAATCAACCTTCAGCAATGATATCAACTGGATAAAAGTAAATTAAACTAAATTACTCGTCTATAGTTATGACCATAGCTTTTTTCAAGCAGTTTGAGACTCAGCATCTATGGTTTAGTTACTGGTAAATTCTCATTATCTTGATGCTAGGAAGGACAGATGTGGTTCCCACCCCCCTTTGCCCCTAACATTGACATGATCTGCAAAATAGTCTGAAATCAAGTCTACTTTAACACACACTCTATACAAGCCATGAACCAACTTTCCGAGTCTTGATATGGTCCCATGCATGATGCTGGCCGGCGTGAGCTGCTTTTATATTCGAACGTGCGTGCACTCAATTCGTAAGGATCTTTTCTGATCGAGACTGTACTTCTCATGTCATATTTAACCTCGTCTTCTATCACAGCAAATCACTGCATATACTGGCCAGAAAAACACAAACTTTGAGATTCTTATGTCGATCCACGTAAAGATCAGCCGCGCAATCATGCTCTTGATTATGGTAGCTCAGGTAAATTCCAAGACAAAAAGGCTTAATAGTTTATGGTAGCAGTATTCATTTTGAACATAATGCTATCAGAAACTTTGTGATCAGAGTGTTTAGTTTGTTATCCCTTGAGTAGAAAAAAACTTACAGTGGTGTTCATCGTTTTTCAGATCAGTGTTGTTATACTTGCTGCCATTCTTTTGGCAGGAGGTACAGAGCCAAGAACTCACTTTCAAGAGGTGGATACCCCGGTTTTTAGTCAATCCTTTTTAGTGCCAGCAGAGCCTCCAGGATCTGCAGAGGACTCTAGACAAGCTTGCAGAAGATGTGGGACTGTTTTATCTCCACGAGGAGAAAATGCATCGAGAGGCTTTTTTTCACGTATTAAGAGACTACTAAGAAGGAGATTCCAGAGAACAAATACAGTTTATTAATTTCCTCTAACCCTCTTTCAGTTGATCACAACAAATGTTTTTGCAAGTAGTACTTTACATAAGTAAATTGTAATAATGTGTAAGATAATATATATGTTGGGAGAAATTTTGTACGTTTAAGGAAAGCCTTGCAAGAAAAATTGCATCAACTTCTAAATGCTCCTCCTAAGATTGCTACCTTGACTCACCATATAGCTCGATTGTCTCTTTTATGCAAATATATTTAACCCATTTTTAATGGTTATTAAACTTAACTCGAAAATGAACTCGACAAAAAGCTCAAGCTCAGGTCAAAAATGGTAATTCAAA
>Ga0325401_1005126_pt1 | contig 12473 bp, 10 predicted proteins | sample PopdelMetagenome_FD_205666 | JGI IMG/M metagenome (GOLD analysis project Ga0325401, IMG submission 205666) | Populus deltoides microbial communities from Bellville, Georgia, United States - Xylem-PdKOR-R2 | ecosystem: Host-associated > Plants > Phyllosphere > Stem > Wood/Secondary xylem | place...
TCATCGTTGCCACAGCGTCCTTACGAGTGGTCACTAGAATTCTGCTTCCTCGTGCACAGCCTGTGAGAGATGGTTTCAGTTTTTCCCATTGTCCATGATTTTCTGTCCATACATCATCAAGGACAAGAAGGAACCTCTTTCCCTTAATGGATTCAGAAACCCTTTGCAAAAGGGATTGCAATTCAACCAAATTCGGTGCACTCCCTTCAAGCTGCTCAAGGATAGCTTTGGCTATTTTAACCTCATCAAATGGATCTGAAACACACACCCATATCTTTTTCTCAAAATGAGCCGTAACCTCAGAATCATTAAAAGCTAGTTGGGCGAGAGTTGTTTTTCCAATTCCGCCCAGCCCTACTAGAGAGATGACATCCACGTCCCGTGCTTTTTGACTACTTTCAGCCAGCAACTTGCTTACAACATTTTTCTTTTCACCATCTCGACCAATCACGCTTGATTCATCAACAAAGGAGGTAGTTGTTAGTCGCTGGAGTTCATCAGTGACTCTGATATCAGTGGCTCTGTACAACTCAAAGCCAAACATTGCTCTCTCTTTGGCAATGTCATTCACTTTTTCACTAACTTCTTTGATCTTGAGGGCAATGTCGCGACGTGGAACCACTTGATTGAGACAAAAGCAAGGAGATTTCAGGAAGGAACATCGCATCTTCTGTCGGCTGCGAGTATTTTCTTCAGCTTCCTCCATTTTCCATCTAAGAATTGCAGTGCTCCATTCATCGAGCACGTCATCCAAATCATAACATACATCTTTGAGCTTGTTTAGCCAATCTCTTACAGCCTTATCCTTCACTTGTTGTCTATCTGCATCTTCAAGGACAGATTGGATAGCAAGGAGATTGCTTTTCAGCTTGTCGACTTGTTTCTTCACATCCCTCACTAGGCTCACCTCTTCTCGTACCTATTAGTGTGGGAAAGATAAAGAAGTTCAAGCAGAGGAAACATTTCCATGATTTCACTGCAAGTTTTTAATTTTAATTTTTGGTAATTAATAGATTAGATAATTTTTATTAATCTTTTTTTTCGCAGTAGTTGACACGTACTGTGAAATGGATTGGCTATATTAATAATTTATATATAAAATATTTATTAAAAACCAATATATTAAAAATAATAATATTTCTTTTTATCATCATCATGATGATATCTCTGTCTGCACTCTGCTACTATACAAGAAGGAAGAAAATGAATCTTAAATTGTTCAACGTCAAACCTATATATAACATAAGCTTGGTGGATCAAAGAAATATTGAGAATAAAAGGATCTGTACGTATTTGTTGGTATTCGTAAAATCTATTTGGAAATAAATATTTGTTGGTATTATAATAAGATTATGAAACTTATTATTTTAACATCTGATTGATTATTTTACCCTTAGTAGTTCAGTTTAATGAGAGGATCGAGAACTCCATTTTCCTTCTAAGAATATTTGTTTTAGATTATTTCCAGAAATATGAAAAATAATAAAACAATAAAAAGAAATTTCTTTAATAAAATCCAAATCTAGATCTGAGGATTTGATATTTTATTTTGTTTTTCTTATAAAGGAAGAAAAAAAGACTTCATTTTTATATTTCTTATTCATGTAAGGGTTAATTAGATCATTGCAAATTGTATAAAAGTAATTACCTGTTGAGCAACGACCGTGGTTAGCTGCTCCAAAATTGGCGATAAAAGTGCCTCTGCCATTTGTCTGTTTAATTTAATTATTTTTAAAAAATAGACAATGATGTTAGGATGAACTGAGAAAGAGAGAGAAGAGAGTGTGAGTGGAAGGAGGCTGCTGGTTTAGTTAGTTTATGTACTTAGGGTTTGGTGATGGGGGTTGAGTTTTGTTTCAGTCCCTGTACTGTTTCTAACACTTCAATTCAGTCCCTATATTATTGTAGCTTTTCAGTCTAGTCCTGGTTGTATGTTTCTACTGAGAATGACATGCCATTTTGAGTTCCAAAGGTGAAACACTCGTGCTTTTCAATTCTACCGAGTTCTAGGCTAAGGATTATTATTTGTGGAAAGTAATTTCTTCTTCGATATATAGCAATTATTTTTTATTGATACTGACCTTAGGTTAAGAATGTATCTGATATGGACAACTGATTATAGCATTCTACTGAAATTCCTGCTTCTCTATTTCTTCTCTTCATTTTATGTAATATATATCTGGCCATTCAAACTAATTTACACAAACCAAAAGTAGTAACCAATTAGTTCTTGTGTAATGGAACTATAAACAAGCATCTATCTATCTGGGTTTTTGAGATCTGGTGATTTTATCCTGTTTTCATAGCAGGGACTGGGGTTTGATATTGATCTTTGATTTTGGGTCTGAAAATGGATGGTCCAGATTTGTTGAGCTAGGTTGTATGATTGGATTTGTTGATGGTGCTTGAGATTATGCTGTAAAGTATTTTCTCGTATATTTTCTGATTTTCTGGAGGAAAGGAAAGGACTCCATCACCTTCCTTTCTTCTTCTTGTTTTCATTCCTTTATTAACGTGAGTTGAGGCACTTCTTTCATTGTCTTTTTCTACTTTTTCATAATTTAAGGCACTTCTTTCTTCTTTTGGCTAGAAACATAAAGCAAGACAACTAGAAAAACAAAGGAAGAGACTTTTCAAGATTCAGGAATCAGAGAGTGAAGAGTCGACATGCAGATGCAGGAACATAGGAAGAGAGTTGTTTGGTTACTAAAATAAGGGCTAAGGTTATGAAATCTGGGAATTGAAATTCAGATCTAAATTACAGGGGAAATCAACATGCTAGATTCAGCAGCGTTTGGGATCAGAATGGCATTGTTGGGAATAAGACAACAAATTATGCGTAGCTTAGCACCCATTGTTGCTGCTTCAGGAATACCAAACTCCCTTGTCAAAAAACTGCATTCGTATGCATTTTGCAATTTAGTCATTATGCTTTAAACTCATTCTATTTGCCTTTCCTTGCAAAAAAAAAATAATAATAATAATAATTAATAACAATGATAATAATTAATAACAATATTTCGCCTCAGAGTTGTTTGGTTATTTGCTGTCTTCACTGGATTAGCTTCGAACCCAAAAGTCTTGTTGCGTTCTGAAAAAACACCATACGCATCTCATTGCAGAGTGCGGGTACGAAACTAGTGTTGAGGTGAGGTCATATGTCCTACAAAAATGGATTTTGATCATAATAATTAGAAGGGGAAAAAAAAACAACATTAAAAGTGAGAATAATTGATCATCGTGGCTACAAAATGAAGTGGAACTAATAATTAATTGAGTGGATATAATAATCATAATAATAATACTAAATAAAATGAATTAGCTCAGAGTACTCTACTGTTAAGAAAAAAGTAGAGCAGAGCAACCCTTTTTGATAAGTCGCAAAAGTTAGTAAGAAGTGGCTCGTTGAGCAACTAGCCAAGATGTCTTATTTCAAACCCAAGTACAGAGGAATGCCGTATTTTTATTTTTCGAAGGAACTCCATGTTTGTCCCCCTCCTCATCTTCTTTTCCTGTTGAAACCGCAACAGGGCACATGTACTCCATGTCAAAGTGATGTCCATAACCAGACCAGTAAAGAACATTGACCGGCCACGCAATTAAATACCATCAACAACCAACTCAAGTTATATACCATCCTGCAAGCTATGTACTATCAATACAATAGTTTTTAAAACTTTACTTGAGAATCAACTGGGGGGTGAAGAACCATGTTTGGAATGGAAAGATTAATTCAGATTGCTCTATTTTTCTAAAAAACAATTAAAATAATATTGTTTTGACTGAAATTGTTTTTTCCAAAAACAAAATCAATAATATGTAATCAAATTTTACTTGAGTTTACCGGGATATTTTAACCAGGTCAGGTATTAATTCTTTTCTTTATTTTTGTTTTGAAGTTCTTACCTTAATTACCAAAAAGATCTGCTTAATTTTGAGCTATATTAAATTTGGTTTTATAAACAGTACCTTTTATTTTACCTGATCCATTGAATATTTGGTGCTATTCAATTCAATTTAATCAAATTTTTATTTGGTTCTGAAGAATTTGGCAATCAGAATCTAGTGATTTTGATGATGGCTCTTGAACTGGAATCCATGTGTTAGTTAATATCCCTTTTTTTCTTATATCGCGGACATACTCCTTGACACCACCCATCTCGAGGTCCACCAACAATTGCACACTTGCATGTGAGTTGGGGTGCACAATGATTGTCAAGAGTATGATCTCACACTTCCACGAGGGTTGAGGTGCATAATGATTCTTAGGAGGTCACGGGTCCAGGGTTTCAACCTCTCTTTTCATATGAATTTTTTTTTTGAATAAACTCCTCACGGTAACTAGATATTTTTATAAGTTATTACGGATTAATACTACAAAAACTTGGAAGGTTGCTAATTGATCAAAATAAAATGGAACCAACAAATTAAACCCTCAAAATGGACCGAAAAAACTCCCCTAGAATATCTCTTCATTCGAGTTGAGATGAATTTTTGTTTTATATTCCATGTGTTGGTTCTATTATGTTTAGAATCATTGTTTCTGCAATTTGTCCTTTGTATGTTCGGGTTAAGCAAATATGGTGGTATCTATATTGATTCTGATATCATAGTTTGAATCTATATTGTCTTCCGTTATTAATGCTATTGGTCTGAAGAATCCTCTGTCCGGAAGTTCTTTGAATGGGGCTGTGATGGCATTTATTTTGCAGAAATCATATTTATTGTTGAAGATTTTTTGTGTTAGGTTTAGATAACTTTGTTTGGATTTAATCCACTAAATCGATGGGTATCATCTCTTATAGATGAATCGATGGGTATCAAGTTATATGCCATCTTGCAAATTAGAATAAGAGACCACTCGACTGGCTCCAAAATCAAACCATCTCCACCTCATTCAACACGATTTAAAATAATCAACACTACCTTTTTATACAATGTGGGATTAATGAGGATATAAATCTTTACAGACTCCAACATCCAAAGTCTCAATTAGCTAGTATAGTAACGCCTCATTGGCAAGAACCCAAATCACTAAGCTCAAATTACTAATAAAAATTACAAATTTACAATGAATTTTAACAGATTTCTACCAGCCGATGTCACTAAACTCAAATGACTCCTAAGAATCTCAATATAAACCCATTAACTACTAGACCAACACCTCATTGACTAGAATCCACGTTGCTTTTTCACAACAATCATCAGCTTCTTCAATTAGAGTGCTACAAGCCCATGTCTCTATACTTAGGTTATTACTAAAAGATCGCAGGGCCAGCCCGAAAAGTTCACAAAGAAAACACAATCAAAAACGCAAAAAAACAAAAGGGTTTCTTGAATTTCAACCAAAGATTATAACAAAACCGAAAAAAAAAAAAGTTTACTTACAGAAGATTCATCGATTAAAATAGATGGCAATTTCTTCTCAGTTGCAATAACAACACCGTTTGCCGCTACAACACCAAAAAAATAATAAAATCAACAACATAGTATCTAAGCACCCATCAACAACACAGTACATTCGAAAATGACAAGAGAATGAGAAAAAAAGAAGAAGAGAGAGAGCTTAAATTGCAACAACCTTTGATTCCGATGGGTATCAATCACTTATAGATTCTATGAATGGTTTAGCTTCTCTCATTTGGATTTAATCCACTGAAACTGAGGTTTAAGAATTTCTTGGATTTAATCCACTGAAACAGTTGCTTGATCAAGATCATTGGCTTGTTTGAAGGCAGATAAAGGCATAAAAAAAAAGCGAGAGAGAGAGAGAGAGGATGTGAGAAATAATTATAGATATGAGTTACAGTAGTTGTTGAGAGAGAGAGAGAGAGAGAGAGAGAGAGAGAGAGGTTTATCACAGCTGCTTTTGACAGAGTAAATGTTAAGTAAGAAATAAAATCCAATTACAGTAAATGGTAAGGCTTACATATTATTTACACTCAACCTTAGCAAACACCAAAGCAAATAATTAATACATTCAAAGCCAAAAAAAATAAAAAATTAATAATACACTCAAAGCAGGTTCTAAAGAGTTCTGCCTTCCTCACCTAATCATCAAAATAAATCTTTGGGATGTGAGAAATCTTTTGCCAATCTTCACCCATCTCCTCCTTCCCGTAACGCTTCCTTAGATTGGGGCACCAGCTTATGTCTAATTTCTGTAGGGGCGCTGCCAAAACATAGTCTGGTAGTGCTCTCAGCAACGGGCAGTTCATAATTCTCAACCATCGAAGTTGTGGCATAATGGATATTATTGAAGTTGTGTTGGCATCTTCTTCTCCCACTCTCCTTTCAATTCCATCCCACTCTTCTACTTCTTCAAGATTCCAAATCCAAAGTTTTTTAAATTTGGGGAAAGCAGTGACCCTTGCAATTTCTCCTTCACTAATATTGGTATTGCCAACATTTTCTATGCCTAAAAATCCACCATCCAACCTTCTCAGCTTCAACCTTGTTAAAGAAAGGCTTTCAAGGTTGGGCAATCTTCCCAACGGAGGCAGCTTTGTACAATCATGCAGTCCAAGCGCCTGTAATCTGGTTAATGTCATCATCCAATTTGGCAAATCCAACACTCCGTACCTAGATATGGTTAGATCTTCCAAGTCAGACGGAGGCCGTAAAGCTTCAATTAAAGAGCCTTCATGCTCTGGCAACTCTGTTTTCTCCATGATGGAATCCACTCCCTTGAAATTCAATACCAAGCAAAGTAGGCGCTTCTTATTAAGTTGTGCATCCACGGCGTTACTCACATCTTCTATATCTCTTACTTTCTCTATTATGAGTCTCCCTCCAATGTGATTTAAGTTTTTTAATTCTCTTAGATTAGCTGCTTTACTTTCATTCTCACCACCACCACACACAGGAAACCAATCTAATGTTCGAAGACATGTTATCCTCTCTATTCCCTTTGGTATGAAGGCCACACCTGAACCATAAATCCGGAGATGCCTCAATTTGGTAAGTTTTCCAATCGCCTTAGGTAATTCCTTGAGAGAACAAGTGCCTCAGCCATCGTCTGTTTAGTTCTGATTGGAAAGAGAGAGAGAGAGAAGCAATGATGATGGGATGAGCAGAGAGAAAGAGAGGGTGAAGGGAAGGAGGCGGCTGATTGTGAATGGAAGTTAGTTTATAAACTTAGGGTTTGGTGTTGCAGGTGGAGTTCCTGCAACTTGTAGTTTTTTTACTAGTGAAGCTTGTATTTTAGTGTCTCAACATTTTTTTTTATTAGTTTTTGTAGGGCTGTGGTGAAGGGAGAGCACAACTTGTAGGTTGAAAAATGAAATTGATATGATGTATATACCTGAAGTAATGAGAAAGATTTGATGACCATAAAAGGATTAAATGAGAATCAAATAAAAATTGGAATGACAGAGGAAATAAAAGCAACTCATGCAATTGAAAAACTTGAAAGCAGGGCTCTTGGGGGAATTAGGGTTCTTGCAGGCTAAGCAATGTGATACACTTGACTATTTTTTTTTTAATAGTCGAGTGTATTATAAGAAAATGGCTAAAAAGATAATTGCCTAGCATCCAGAAGTTTTAGCTGACAAAAAAAAAAAAGAAGAAGCCAACAAGCTTTAGAGGTTTTGAAACAGGGGAAGGAAAACAGTGTGGGAAAAGGAAAAAAAAACAATTGAAATCAGCTCCTCCTTTCTACAAAACCAATGCCATCATAGCTGTTATGAACATCCTCGCCAGCAGAGTCTGAAGAATTGGTATCAAGTCTCAGCCATAATGAGAAACTGCCGAATATCAAGGAAAAACAGCGATAATTAATGTGATGAACATCATCATTATTTTCATCATGATTCATCATCATCATCACTATCGTCGTCGTCATCATTGTTGTCGTCATCATTTTCCCCGTCATCACCATCCTCTCCTGAGCTACCGTTGTCATCATCACCACGATAATTAATGTGATCAACAACACGATTCATTATGTTTTCATAATCATCATCAAGATCTTCATTGAATATTGCATTAAAAAGCGCATCTTCCATATGTATAATGCTAAATAAATAAACAAATGAATAATATTAAACCCTATTTTTTCAAATAAAACATAATATCTGATGGTATATTTTATCGTTTAATTTTACACCACGCAAATATTACAGTCTACATCTTCACACTAGAAAAAATATTGGAAAAAAAATGTTTTTGGAAAGTATTTTTTTTATTTGTTTTTTTTTACTGGGTCGGACCCGAAAACAATATTGGTTTAGACTGTGAACAGTGGAGACAGGCAAATGCATCAGCAGAAGAAGAAGGAGAAGGGGGAGAGGATGCTACCCTGTACGATGGCGAAGTATGCTTGGCGGTGGCAACGGCGAAGGCTAGTGGTGAACTAAGAGACGGTTTTCCTTTGTCCCTGCTCTTCTTCCTTCTCCCTGTTTCTGCTACGCTTTTTTTCTATTTCGGACAGTTTTCTTCCCGTTGATGATGGTGCTGTTGTGTCGACATTGACTCCAGACGGTTGTTATGGCGACGATGAGGAAGGTTGACGGTGGTGGCCTTGTTTTTATCCCGTGGTTGCCTCTGTTTTTCGTCTGATTCTGCTCTTCTTCCTTCTCTCTGTCTCTGCTACGTTATTTTCCTGTTTCAGACGGTTTTCTCCCCGCTGATGGTGGTGCTGTTGTTGTCGACAATGACGCCAGATGGTTGTTGTGGCGGCGATGAGGAAGGTTGGCGGTGGTGGCCCTGTTTTTATCCCTTGGTTGCCTCTGTTTTCCTCTGATTCTGCCCTTTTTCCTTCTCTCTGTCTCTGCTGCGTTCTTTAAGCGTTTCTGACCAGTTTGTTCTTTTTTTCACTTCTTGTTTTCCCTTCATTCTGGTTCGTCACTTCTTTCTACCCTTATATTTATTATTCTGCAAGGTTGTAACCCATGTGAAAGATTGTGAAAGGTTCTATCGCAATGTACCATGTGAAAAGTATTACTGCAATGTATTTTTGTCACCATGTAAAAAGTTTTCATATCTCTGCAATTTACACCAGTTAGATGGTTGTTGCTTGTTGCATGTGACTTGTTGCATTTCAAATCCTTGCATTTCAGATTCGTGCTATTCTTGCATCCTGTGATTTCTTTCTTTTTAGTTTTCTTTATTATGTTTAACATTTTGTACACTCTTTCCTTTTCCTTCTTGTTAATCCACATCAATTATATTGTTGATTGCATCGTCAATTTTTTATAAATGGATTTGTAATTGGATTTCTTGAGCAGTGGAATTTGTAATTGAAAATTGTTCTGTCGATTAAAACACAACCCTTTGTTTGCATTGTCGACCAATGGCATTCATAAGCATATTTTGTAAAATCTAAAAGCATTGTCCACATCATATGGCATTAATATTACATAGTATTTTTCCGGATCGCAATTCATAATACTCCACAATTATCGAATAACTCTACAACTTTTAACTACATTAATATACAATCCATAACATGAATATAATAAATATTAATGCTCCATAACCTAATAACCTAACTGAATGCAAATAGTGTCTCCTAATAATGTGAATTGTTAAAATTACAAATAGGTCCCGAACAAACATAGGTGAATTTATTATTCAATATCATCTTTAAATATCTGCAAATTTAAATAATTGACAAGAAATTTAAAAACATGTTACATAACAATTTAGATAATAATATTACCAACAAATAAATGAAAGCATGCATTTGGGATCAATATATACCTCTTAGTTTAAGGTGTTTTACGTCATGTATGCATTCTCTACAACCATTTCATCTTGTTTTCAAGATTACCCATAGTTAACCACATTTCTCTATTCCTTCTCAAACCTAAAAACTCAGCAGCAAACCCATGAAAATCATCACCGATATGAACTCCTTCAATTGAGTGAAGCTTGGTCATAACCTCAAGAATACTACACCTTTTCCTATCTCTATTAATAGATGTTGAATTACTATTGTTTGACATGCTGTCAACCATTTGATTCCACCGTAACAGTAATTGCAACCCAATTCCAGAACTTTTTTTCCCCCCAGCTTGAATCTCAGAACATTCTCTTTCTTTTCTTTTTTCACTGTTGCATGTGTTGCTACTGCTGGACATATTAACCCCTCTAACCATGTTGCAAACATCATGGTGAAATTTGGAATTCCATCCTCTTCTGAATCACCCTTTCGCACTTGTTAGCAATTTTATCACTGATTCTGTCAATCTTTCGCACTCATCTTTGCTTCTTTTGTGGAATGCCACCTGATTGAATTTTGACCTGCATACCTCATCAGACATTCTCTCAAGGTTGATCATGTGCTCGGTTCCCATCATGGTTAACTCAGAATGTTTACGAGTGGTCACTAGAATTCTGCTTCCTGGTGCACCGCCTTTAAGAGATAGTTTCAGATGTTCCCATTGCCCATGACTTTCTGTCCATACATCATCAAGGACAAGAAGGAACCTCTTTCCCTTAATTCATTCAGAAACACTTTGCAAAAAGGATTCCAATTCAACTAAATTCGGTGCACCCCTTTGAAGCGCCTCAAGGATACCTTTTGCTATCCTCACCTCATCAAATGGATCTGATACACACACCCATATCTTTTTCTCAAAATGAGCCATAACCTCAGCAACATTATAACTACCTTACCGGTCATAATGTTCCTTTTCTGTACCTGATGAATGATATTATTTCTGAGATTTTTTAACATGTAATGACGGAAGCCTGCGTTGGACTGGTTCCCTTTGTTACGTTACTGGAGTCGCAATGTTTCGAGGTATCAGACCAAATTAATTCTCTTGCTTTTTGCAGCAAAACTGTATCTCTTGCTACTTGCTACTTGCTAGAGGCGTAATCCCAGGCTACCACTGTTTTGGTGTTGCCTCTCTAACCATTGTTATTAGGTTGAATTAAATACCAGAAGATTTCTGGATGTGTAATGACTGTATGATTAAACTTACCGATGCACTGTCAAGGATGTGGCGCATGAACTTCATGCGCCGGCGTGCGTCACCACTGTTCCACCGTGTGCTGTCGCGGCCTCCACCAGTTCCAGCAGCTCCAGTTTTTTTCTCCATTGCCTCCATTGAAGGTCCAATTTTCGAGCTCACAAAGCATGACATCTTGAGTTTATTTTTCATGAATTATGTTTGTATTTTGACAAATCCAACAATAATGATTTTGATTTAGTTGTTTGTGATTATGGGACACAATGTGGTGTTTTTTATTTTAAAAAAAAAAAAACAGAGAGAATGCAAGAAAGAAAGTCACAGCTGCATTTGATAGAATAAAAATAAGTAGGAAATAAAATCCAACTCAAGAATAGATAACAAATGAGTTTAATCCATTTACAGAAAAAGGGTATATAAAACACATGGTTTTTAAAACAACATTGAATCAAATTATTATAAAAAAATTAAAATGACATCGTTTTAGCTGAAATTGTTTTTTCTAAAAAAAAAACCAACAATATTTAAACAAGTTTTACTCGAGTCTACCAGGATATTTTAACCAAGTCAAACCATATTAATTCGTTTCTTTATTATTTTTTTGAAGCTCTTACCTTAATTACCAAAAAAATCCCTTTAATTTTGAGATATATTAAATTTGGTTTTATAAACATTACCTTTTATTTTAGCTGATCCATTGGTGCTATTCAATTCAATTTAATCAAACTTTTATTTTGTTGAGAAGAATTTCACAATCAGAATCTTGTTTGTAATTTTGATGATGGCTCTTGAACTGAAACCATGTATTAGTTAATATCTCTCTTTTTTTTTTTTTTTTTTATATCATGCATATATTCTTGGACACCACCCACACGGGTGAGTAGTTGGCTACTTTCAACAACAAAACCATAGGAAAGAGCCCGTTAACCCGAGGTCTATCAGCTATTGTACATTTACATGTGAGTTGGGGTGTACAATAATTCCCATGAGGTTGATCAAACACTTTCATATGCATTGGAGTACACAATATTTCCTAGGAGAGAACCCATCCTACTGCTCTAGTTCAAGCACGTAACTTTGAAATTCTTATGGCATGATCAGGTGTCCTATGCTAACTTTATTATGATTTAATCCACTAAATTAATGAGTATCATCTTTAATATAGGAAACATACGGTGCTTAATACAACATTGAATGAAATCCTCCATGTAAACAAGGCTTACATATTATTTTACGTAGTGTCTCTCTCAGTCTTAGCACACACCAAAGTAAATAATTAATACACTAAACAAGTGAATCACACGCAGAACCAAATCGGAAGCCACTCTGAAGTAGCTCTTCAGTATCTTCTAAGCCCAAGCTGTCAAACACAGACCACAAGCAAACGTGTCATAACCAATAGATGCCCTTCGATTTTATTCCAAAAATATTATCACTTGTAATGGTAAAATGATTTGGTTAACAAAACAAGAACTAGTAAATCAAAAACAAAGTTAAGAATGACAAAATGGAGAGCCGAAATTGATTTGTTAAAATATAGTAAAATCTTTTACC
>Ga0325401_1005127_pt1 | contig 12472 bp, 8 predicted proteins | sample PopdelMetagenome_FD_205666 | JGI IMG/M metagenome (GOLD analysis project Ga0325401, IMG submission 205666) | Populus deltoides microbial communities from Bellville, Georgia, United States - Xylem-PdKOR-R2 | ecosystem: Host-associated > Plants > Phyllosphere > Stem > Wood/Secondary xylem | place...
GAGAGTTATTATATTAATTATCAGTTGTATTTTTATTTTTATCACCTTCAACAACCTTGAAAAATGTAATAATAGACACATCTCAACAATAGAACCACTCATGACATTTATCTAAAAATAAATAAAAAAATATATTTTCAAAACACACTAATAACAACCACCAAAATGGCTGCCAAAAACAGCCTCACAACGTACAGCCCTTGAAAACCACTAAAAATAGCCACCAAAGAGTAGAAAAACATATAAAAAAAGGAGATTTTTTTCATTTAATTTTTTATTAATGTTTATAATTTTTTTATAAGTTAATATTAAAAAATAAAAAAATTTCATGCATTAATACCTATCAACTGCCATGACGTACTGCTCATTGAATGAGAGTTTCTCACAGTAATGGATATACGTGCTCTCGGTTCAACTGGTACAATATTAATGATGGCAGCTGGCAGCTGCCAGCTGGCTCGTTTTTCTTTTTTACAGGGAAGGGAGGGAGGATAGATACATGTTGAAGCAGTAGCAAAAACTGCAAGGAGAAGTTCTTTGCACGTAAAAATGAAAATGCAAAAGCGAAGGGAAAAAAAAGACGCGTCGTCTCTCAGTATTAAAATGAAAAGGAATATTGAAAAGGGTATGAAGCAAGCATGTTTGGGTTGGGCGGTGGGGCGGGGCAGGTGATGTAATTAAGAGGAATAGGGTAGGTAAAGCTGGTAGCGTTGGAGTCGAGGACATATCAGTTCCCTGAAATGAAACGTAGTTTTTGACATTTTGCTTTCATCTGCATCACGACGATCTGTACTCATCAGCTTTTCACTTCTTCTTCTTTTTTATTTATTTATTTATTATTATTATTAGTATTTAATACTATCATCATCGATCGCTTTGTATACATACATACATACATACATACATCCATCCATCCATCCATCCAGAGAGGAGCTGGCTTTTATTTTATTTTCTCGGGTAAAGGGAAGGAAAATTGAATTAGCTTGGCTCTACAAAACAGCACCATTCATCGGTTATGGCAGCAGAAGCAATAGTAATAACAGATGATTTTTGTAGCCATCGACATGGACAGTACGTAGCAGCGAGTCATATGGGAACAGATCAATTGTCAAAGAACACATTTTACGAGAAATAGTTAATTATAACTGTACTCCTAGTCCTAGCCAGCTAGTAGAGAAAAAGGTATCCTACGTGCTTTACTTCAAGTATTATACCGCCACCACCGCCACCACCGTAGACTATGGGAGGAATAGGACGTGGGTTGGGGTTTTTCAAGTTTCTAGGGTTGTAAAAGTCGAACGTCTTTTAGGGGATGCTCCCTTTTAGCTGAGAGAGAGAGAGACAAAAGCAGAGATGGAGGAGGAAGGCACAGAAGTCTTCTCCTCTCTCCTCTCCCCTCTCCAATGGCTGGCTACAATTGCGAACCACAACACGTGAGGCAGAGAGAGAGAGAGAGAGAGAGAGAGATGGCTCGCCCTTCGAGGCTCCCAAAATATGATATACTTATTTAGATCTCCACCGCATCAGTCATTTTCATGTTCATTTCAAACCTTCTGATATATTTTGGTTTTACTTGGCATCATATATATATTTTAAGCCTGTCCATCAGATCAGAGCCTGGCAGCCAAAGGTAAAGGTTGTGGTCCCTTTTCTTCTGTCTCATTATCTTCGATCTGTTTCCATATATTTTCCATAGGATATGCTTCCTCCCCTTTTCTTCAATATTTCTTAAAAAAACAGCGAGTGCGTGTCTCCCAAATTTAGAAGCAGCAGCAGCAGCAGCAGCAGCTGCGTTATTACTATTTGTGAACAAGTCAAGTGATGTACTCTCCATCCCTCGGATTAATGTTAAATTATCACTTTCAGGTATTAATAATGTGATTTTCATGAGGTAAAGGTTTTCGGCAACTTTTGGCTGGCCCTGCGTTTATGAAACATTTAATTTTTTTTAAGTTTAAAATTAAATTTTTATATATTTTTGAAACGTTTGATATGCTATGTGAAAAATAAATTTTAATATATTTTAAAATAATAAATATTTTAAAAAATAATTATAATATTAAAGACTAAGCTGTCCTATTCTGACCAGCAGTTTGTTTCTTTATATTCTTGTTTGGGCTTATGGCCCTGTACTTGTTCCCCGGCCTTATTCGTATTTGAAGTTCTTTATTGTTTGTTTTTTTGCATGCTCTTTTTAAATTATTATTTCTATGTAAAATATATTTTTAAATAATTTTAATATGTTAATATTAAAAATAAAAATATAAAAATATTATTTTAATATATTTTTTAATTAAAAATTATTTTAAAAAAGCACTTTGCACTATAATACTAAATATACAATTAACTCACGAACTGTTTTTTATTATAAAAAAATTCATTTAATTTCTAGGAGCCACAAATTAACAGACGGCGATTTTTTTTTTTATTATGAGAATGAATTAACAAATCATTTCTATAACCAAGTGTAAATATTACTAAATAGAAAAATTGAATTTAAGTCTCAAATTAAAAAACCAAATAAAACGAGACAACTAAAAATAAATAAATAAAAAAAGAAAGAAAGCTAACACAAGAATTGCCTCGGGCTCGAATGTCACGAACCCCACCACTATTTGAATTCTTTTTTTCCTCTTCTTCTTCCTCTTGATTTACACATATCTATCAAAGCAATAATCCACAGAACAGGAGCATTTGTTTGTTTTGATTCCCTTGACTCTAAATTAATTAAGAAATTGAGATGCAGCTAGATAACTGGGAATTGATGTGGTTATCATGTCCAGATTTAGTCAGATTCGATGGGGTCAACGTACCATCAAGCTAAAAGCCTTTAAATTAATCGAAGAACTGTTTAAAAATACAGCTTTCACAGAGAAGAACTCATAATTGATATTCAAAGGGTCCACCAGGACGAAATCCGTGGATTGTGTCTTGTGTTTAGTTCTGGTAATGGACTCGCGAAAGGTACGAGATATAATGGATGGGATGCAACCAAACACTTGTATACTTTTAAGCATAAATATCGAATAATGACCAAATTATTGACACCCCCTCCTTTTTCTTTTTTTCTTCTTTTCCTCTTGGTTTTTTCTACCCAGTACTTGGCAGCCGGATCTCAGTGCAGAAGAGGAGCTAGGGACTGTGGGATATTGTAGCTGCATGCAGGTGGGCATGGATTGTATTTGGGAAGGGTGGCAAGCGGCGGACATGGTTTAGACAGGAATGACCATGTCTTGTGGTGATTTGAGACGTGATGGCAGGCAGGAAGATCGTAGATCATGCATCCACATGATCAATCGAGGAGGAGATAAATTATTCGCATTACGTTAAAAATTAATGCACATTCATACACGGAAAGGATAATCAGTGTTGATAGGAAAAGGACGGAAGAACTCCCACCAAACATTCGAGCTTTACAACAAAACAACGGCATAACTATAAAATTAACAGGGAAAAGTGGATACGGCTCACAGCATACGTTAAATTTCTCTCTTGCATGCCGATCCTTTTTAAGTACATTAATAATATATATAAACCAGCTAGCCCAGCCACCATGCATGCATCCGTCCATTGATTTAATTTGTATCGCCATGTTCTTGCTGGATCTCCATGTCTCGGTGTTCGATCCAGGTGCAGGAAATCAATCACAAATCCATGCAATAATATTGCTCATAGAACAACAATTTGATTATGAGACAATACACAATCCATCCCTCTTGGTTGTATTCGCATGCCTTTAACTGAGTATAGCAAAATCATGATGACCACTTTCCTCTTGGATCTGTTCATACATAGTCATAGCTAGCTAATCTTTCATGATATATAGTATTACATATATGATTCACTTATAATCATCCAAAAAACACCAATCATTCATTCAGCGAGTCTCTCGTATATTCAATTATAAATGGATATTCTCGTGCAATATTGATATATATATATATAAATCAGCTTCTCTCAACAAAAAAAGAGAAAGAAAAAAAAAAAACAAAGAAGCTTAAGGAACTATATATTATAAATCAAAACCTACCAATAAACTCAAAGAATATAACAAGTCAAAATAAATGATGTGATGCAATCGGAGAAGTGATTTATATATCAATTCACAGAAAGAAATCAGCGATTTTAATCATGATTTGTTATTTTCTTCTTGTAATGTTCCGATCGTTTTATTCTTAATATTCATGAGTTGATTGTAGTTTACCATTAATGTTACCAGAAAAACAGGTATCGATGGATTAGGGTTTAATTTGAAGCCTGGAATATTCACATGAAGATAAATTAATACTAACAAATATAAACGTGCGGAGTAATAAATTGAAAGTAAGTACTGTATATGCTTTAATTTTGTGCCCTAGCTAAGGAAGATCTTAAAAATACAATATTGGAAATAGCCCTCGATCGGTTTATATATATATATATATATATCAAACATAGTTACGCAGAGAGCCTTACAATTCTAGTGCAGATCTAGGATTCACATTTTTGACCTATAGGAATTATCTTGTGAAATCTTAGGAGGAAGGCTCCAGTCTAAGTAGTGTTTGATTTATCCTTCACACACTTCAGTTCCCCAAGTACAAATAAAATGCGGAAGCTTATGGTTTATAAACGATTTTTTTTTTCCATGAGAATGAAATATTGATACAAAAAAAAATACAAATAAATTTCTATTTTTATATATTTAGAGAGAAATTAATTGCTTTATAATCATGGTAAAGTTGTCCAAAATATGTTAGATGATTAGACAAGTGAGTATGATATTTGTTTGGTTTATAATCATGCAATGTAAAATATCCTGGTAAATTTAAAATCATAACAAAAGACTGGCATGCTTACTATCCTTACTTATTTTTTACCTCCTGTTTTCAATATGTTTTAAAAAAAAAATAATAATAAAAATAATAACAAGATTCTCGAAAAATATGTTTTTAATGCGATTTGGCCAATTTCTAATCATTTCGTAATTTTCGATAATTTTGCTTATTGTTTTTGTACTGGTAATTATTTTTTAAAAAATTAAAAATTAAAACAAAAGGAAGAGAATGAAAAATCAATCAAATAAAAAAAATAGTGATTAAAATGTAATTTGAAAAATAATAAGGACTATTTTAGTTTAAAAATAATAAGGGTAAAGAAAAAAAAGGAAAAGCAAAGTTGTTTTATGAAAGGAGAACTCTTTCTAAAAATTTGGAGGCTTTTTAAGGCAATACCTTTCATTTTAAAAAGAGTGAAGGTGCACCACCTGCACAGTCATGAAGAGGAGAAGGGGATATATTTATTCCAGTAGGTCACTTGCCAATTAGGTCACTAGAGCGTCTCTATCACGCACCACCATATACAGCCACACGTCACCCCGTGCACTAACACTGAAATCTTCAATTCTAGCAATTCCAACTAACTCTACCAACTATAGAAGGTTGAGTTTTTTAGCACTCACCATCTTGAATTCTTTTTTTGTATGGTTTGTGCTTATATTGTTGATAATTGTTGTGTTTTTTTTTATGGTGTTTGAGATGATTTGAGAAGATAAATGTTTATCTTGGATTTGAATTGTGGATGACAATTTGATAAACTTTGATTTAGTTTGTGTTTATATTGAGTTAAATGGGTGAGTTATGTGTGAGTATTGAGTTTATGTGATTTAATTTGGATGAGTATATTAGATTTGAATTTGACTTGTAAGGCTCAATTTAATCTTTTAAGTGTGATAACTTGGATTAATAATCGTTCATTAAGTTTTTTAATAAATTAGTAAAAGAAATGAGAAATAAAAAGGCATTACAAGAATAATAATTGTTCATCAACCCAAGATGATATGGTCTAGCCTAGACCTTATCTTTTAGATAATGATTAATAAAGAAAAATAAAATAATAATAAAATTGTCCTTGTATTGATTGTTCCTATTAATTGTTAATTGAACCAAGATGAAATGATCTTATAATAGATCTTATTTTTTAGATGTTGATTATTGGGTAATAGGATCAATTAATATTTGGTTGATTAATTAATTGTTTCTATTAATTATTAATCGACTTAGGATGGCATAGTTCAATATTAATCCTCGTTCTTTAGATGTCGATAAGTGAATAATAGTATTGATTAATACATGATATTTGGGATATTAATTAAATTCAGTCACTACATAATCACTCCATTTCACAATTTCATAAATTCAATTTGATATTCCTATCATTTATTAAGTAGCCTAGGATGGAATGGTCCAATTGCGAGCCCTGTTTTTCGGACACTATTTGATAGATAACATGAATTTTTAAAAATATAATAAGTCTTATATATAGATGTGCCCATCATTTTCTAAATAACCTACGATGGAATGGTATAAGATTAGACCCTGTCATTTAGATGTTATTTAGTCAGTTGACTATGATTATAAATATCTCAACCGTATATTAAATGATTCTATCATATGATAAAAGACCAGAATGTGATAGTCTCATATAGACCCTGCTCTATGGATGTTAACATATAATAGAGCCAATTAATATAGTTTACCAAATAACCTAAGATGGTAAGGTCCATCATCGGGCCTTGTATTTTTTACTTTGTTTTGTGGATAATGGCAATACCTTACATATCAATTTAAGCAAGCTATATTATAACACATTTATCATTTAAAACAAACAATAATTATCTTAGGTTAGATGCATAAGATGGTGTCTGTCTTTTCTATTACATAATCATCCCCTTACCGAGAACCTCTAAAAACCAATTAGGGTTTTTAGTTACTATAAAACTAGGTGGCCACTAATTTTTAATGTTTTATCTTTTTTACACGTAAGCTCAACCCGATTTCCACATGCGATACTTACTAAGCAAATAAATAAACTTGCATTAAAAAAATAAAAACCAATCCTAACATGCATCCAAATCATATATTAAAAATATGCTTAAACAAAACCAATAAAAGATACTCACTGAAGAACTTAGCATATAACCAATATGAGATTTGTTATAGCTGTCAAGAATCAATCATTTGTTTTTAAGGCTTTATTCCTTATTTTTTGGTGCAAACTAATTTTCTTCCAAAGACCTTCCAGGATTCCAACAACAACACTTTATTTAGGTGCACTTCAAAACAAGGTTTAGTAAACTAATGAAATATTACTTAGAATCTCTCTAAAAGAACTCATCCTAAGCTCTAAATTAAAAAAAAAAAAAAAACAAGGTGCATAACAAGAGTGTATAATAAAGGAGTAAAACCAGTGTTAAAAATATTGTCAAACATTATCCGTCATAATTTGGGATATATATATTCCAAATTACAGAGGATAACATCAGTCCTTTAGCAAGAAAGATAAAAAAAATACTTTGTTTTACCCAATTATGAGTCACGCGTAAACTAAGGAATTTTTGTTGTCTACAATAAAAACCAAATGCAATATCTTACATTTTTTTGCTTGACTTTACTATCGATGCAATATTTGTTTCAACTTTACATTTCAAGAACTCTTTTATATTGTTTTTAAATCAATAATGACTTGGAAAGATTTACCACAATAGATTAAGGTAGATGCCTTATTATTATCGAAACAATATGGACATGCTAATTTTTCATATGTGAGCCAACTTAAAACCATCGTATACGTAGAAAATTCAATTATAGTCCATATCAAAGCTATCTTTATTTAAAAATTCTATTTTCTTGAGATATTATATATTAGAGCTCCAACTGACTATAATTGATTCAATTTATCAATCAACGGTCAAAGATAAACATTTATATTCCTATCTGGATTGTAAGGAATAGGCATGACCATAGATAAGACATAAATTTTGTCTTCATACTTTACTGAAGTCAAGTCGTAAATTGTTAGAATGACTGACCAACAAGAATAGAATGCGGCAAATAATCCAAATAAATTAAATCCATTTGTAAATAAGCCAATATGTATAATCTTTAATCCCATTAAAAATTGAGGATGCATCATATTAAACTGTTTCGAAGGTTCACCATCAAAATGATGTAATATGACCTCATCCATCTCATCATATGAATGATGTCATGTTATGTGTAGTCTTTAGAACACAAATAACCTTTGTAACCTAGAAGTGATTGAGAAGTATCTCAATTTTTTATATACGATAAATGTATTTTCTCTATCATTATTGGGTTTATACCAAACATTCTGAAAAGTTTTGCACTTTATAAAATTTGCATATTCACTATTGTACAACATGAAGTTTGGACACATTATTTTTTTGGTATCTTAAGCCAAGAGGTTTCATCATAGGTTTTACTGTATAGAAGTCATCTTTCAGCCTATTACCTTCAGGTAACATTCTTTTCTTCCATTTCAACATCCTATCATAACCGGCATCACTCGACCTATAACTTGACTTGATCATAAACACTTGTGTAATGGCTAACAATTTACTGTGATTTGTATACTCATTCCATGATGGTTCATCAGAATATTTAAAAAAATTTAAAAACCTAGCTTTATCTGTATTTGGTTCTTCATCTAAAGAGATGTTACGTTAACCTTTTTTGAATAATCATGTTTTACTTTCATTGCATCCATCACCATCCTTCTATAAGGATTATTATTATCATTCATAAACCATATATGTTACTAGAACTAGAAGTTACTTCAACCATCATTTCTAATATGATTTTGTAAGGCATATATGGTTCTTCATGTGCGAACCAACATATGTATTTCTCAACGAATCATTTTTTAAGTATATGCATCATCACAACATCTTTATGATGAAACTTTTTATTCTTACACTTCACACATGGTCATATAATTTCACCCTCACTAATATTCTTCTACTTAGAAAGTAAGAAATTAATAAAATCTTCAACACCTTTAAGATAATCTTAGTTATACAACCTTTCAAAAGAATCTCAGCACATCCAAAAATAATCATCAATTACTTATGAAATGTATATAGAATATTGATGACAATATTTATTAATAATATAACTATCAATTCAAAATTTAAACAATTATTCAAAATAAATTCATAATCCAATAACTAATTATCATTTCTACATAAACTCAATTTTGCGTTAAAATGTGAACTAAACAAAAAAATTAGCAAAACTTAATTAGTACATAATTAATTATCCATTGTTTGTTCAACTCAAACTTATTCAACCTAAATTAATATTTTTTAATTATTATCAATTAAAAAAAATAATTTCCCAAGTTTCCTTAAATTTTCAACTTTACAATAAAATCGGCAAAATAAAATTGGTATCTATTTAATAACTCATTATTTCTTCAATTATAACACATTTAAGTTATAAAATCAAATTTAATTTCATCACATGAAAAATGAAATCAATTACTCTCAAATTCCAAACAAACTCTAACATACAAATTATATATTAATACAACAAAATTCTCTATAAAAAAACTGTAAAACACTGATATATACAAGTAAACTACAAATAGTACAAGTTTTATTTTAATAAATTAACCTAAAATATAAATGAGTTAAAAAAAGAGAAAGGTTGATTTACCTACTTGATATAGCGAGGCTTCACAACAAATTGAACCAAAAGAGAGAATCTTCACACTATTGATAGATTTTAGGATGACATAGGGGGTTGGGGTGACTAGATTTGTAAGGATTGTGGCCGCACTTGTGAGAAAATAGGGGAGGGGCCTATTGTTTTTTTTTTTTTTTGTCAGGAAGAAGAAGATGAGAGGAGGAACTATCGAGTTTTATTTCATTTATTTTTTCAAGTGAATTTCTGTTAGAATCATTGACAAAATATTTATTATGTTTTTAGTTTCTCTATTCCATCAAAAATCTTGTTAGTAATTACTGATAAAAATTATGTCAGAAATTATTGACGGAATATTTTCTGTTAATGTTTTTGTTGTTATTTGTCAATTTTCTGGTAATGATTTTGATAAATTATTTGATAATAGCTTGGAAACTTTAGGTTTAGTGTATATTTAGATTCTTCATTTTATTTTATTTAGGATTCTTATAACTAGAAATTGGTCCAACTCCAGCTTACGGGATGAATTATCAAACCAAATCACATGAACGCTAAGTGGAGTACAAATAATGCCAGATTGCTAATCTTTCAAGGTTGCAGGTAATCAGGTTGGGAAGTAAATCCTCTCTTCCTGCAAACTCTAAACAAAATTAAAGCACAAAGAGAAAAACAAATAGAAAAAGAAAGAGAGAGCTCAAATCTCTGTAAAGGAAAAGGAGAACTATCATCTCACAAACAAAAAAAAAAAAAACAAAACCTCCTTGGCATGCATGCCGTCAGTGAACTGTACTGGACTGGAGATCATATATACTCGAGTTTGGGAATATGGGCCTCAAGCAGCAGTAGTATTGGAGTGGGAAATGGCCCAGGAGCCCAGAACTCTATTTTCCTAGACCCAGGAGAAGAAAAGCCCAGTTGGAATCACTGGCTGCAGCAGTAGTGGGTGACATGTCAGTCAGTCAGTCACAAGCTAGCTTTTCTTCTAACAAAAAGATTGATCGTCGTCATCAAAGTGAAAATGAGGTTTAGGGTTTAGGTGCAGGCTCATCTCAGCTGAGAGTGGAAGAAGAAGAAGACGACGATGATGATAGTGAGGAGGACAAGTGTTATTGCTAACATTATCGGCCAAAGAGTAAATAACAATTGCTTTACATCATCATCATCAATAAGCAGCAGCCCAATTCTTAAGTTTCCTTCATCTCTACTCTCTCTTGACCTCCCTGACATTTGGCCTCCATCATCCCCAGCAATTAAGAACTGTTGTTAGTCATTTTCCCTAACTTTTTCAATAACTAGCTAGAAAGAAATTAAATCTCTATTAATTCTGTTATTTTAAATACACAGGCACAGCTAATGACCAACCTTCTTCTGCTCTTGTAATTGATGGCAAGATGATTGCGGATGAAATAAGGTTCAGAATTGCTGAACAAGTTAGGAGGATGAAGGATTCCGTTGGAAAAGTTCCTGGCTTGGCTGTAATTCTTGTGGGCGACCGAAGGGACTCTCTTACATATGTTCGCAACAAGGTTAAAGCTTGCGAGGATGCTGGAATCAAGTCTCTTGTCTCACAGTTCCCGCAAGATTGTAAACAAGATGATGTTATTCATGCCTTGTCCGCTTTTAACGAGGACCCATCTATTCATGGTATTCTTGTGCAGCTTCCTCTGCCCCAAGTAATTTCCACTCACCATCATTTTAATGCTTTGGCTGTTTTATGGTTTCATTCCTGACTTTGGTGCCAATACATGGATCCCACAATTATCCCTGTATTTGTCTTCCCTTCCCTGTGACTGAAAATCTTAGTAATATTTTGAGGTTCATTATCATCTAGAAATGCCGGATTATGGTGCCAATACATGTTGCTTTGTCCTTTCATATTTCCCATGTCAAAGTAATTTGTTTTGAAGAGTAAGCGGTCTACTACTTTGAAGTTTGTACCTTGGAATGATGATGATGATGATCTCCATGTTACACCTTAATGCATTTTGCTGTAAGATATTTGATTAGGTGTACAAAATTCCTCACAACAGCATAATGAATTTATTCTTACTATGGGATATCTAATACCAGACATTAGCATTTTATGGTAGTTGGTCATGTTAGCTACTCATATATAGCATTGAAATAGTTCAGGATTTGATGCAAGCCTATTTGAGAAGTTGGTGTTCTATGGATGACTTAAAACATTTGTGCTATGGGCCAGCATTTGGACGGGGGGAAGATTTTGAATGTGCTCAAGTTAGAAAAGGATGTAGATGGCTTCCATCCACTCAATATGGGGAACCTTGCAATGAGAGGAAGGGAACCGTTGTTCATCCCATGCACTCCAAAGGGTTGCATTGAGCTATTAATCAGGTCAAGTGTCGAAATCATGGGGAAGAATGCCGTGGTTATTGGGAGAAGCAACATAGTTGGACTGCCCATATCCTTGCTGTTGCAGGTACCCCATGTTTGCTATAATTAAATCCTCATCTTAATCAGCACTTTCACTGTTTCTTTTTGGGATAAATAATTACTTGCACTGTTTTATTAATAGGTTCATTGAAAATGTTTTGTAGAGGCATCACGCGACTGTCACCATTGTACATGCGTTCACAAATAATCCAGAGCAGATTGCAAGGGAAGCGGACATTGTTGTTACTGCTACTGGAGTGCCCAATCTGGTCCGTGGCAATTGGTTAAAGCCTGGTGCTGTTGTTATTGATGTAGGAACTTTCCCAGTGGAGGTAAATATTCCAACTTCTTTCTGTTTGCATTTTGTCAAAGGCTAGCGTATATTTTCAATGGACGAACAACATTTTGTGGTTAAACCATTCTAAAGAAACAACCATTAATAAGATTTTTCATTAATTTTGACAACCAAATGGGACAAGGCCAGTAATTGATGTGCAATTCATTGGGGGGAGGCAGTTGTTTTTATAGAGGTTTTACAGATTTGGACATATTGGTGGGCAGGACCCCAGCTGTGAGAATGGTTACCGTCTCAT
>Ga0325401_1005129_pt1 | contig 12471 bp, 3 predicted proteins | sample PopdelMetagenome_FD_205666 | JGI IMG/M metagenome (GOLD analysis project Ga0325401, IMG submission 205666) | Populus deltoides microbial communities from Bellville, Georgia, United States - Xylem-PdKOR-R2 | ecosystem: Host-associated > Plants > Phyllosphere > Stem > Wood/Secondary xylem | place...
GGAGCCCTATGTGGAAGGCCCAATACTATGAAGCTGGATCTATCAACCCATTTCTGGCCCATCGGGCTCCATTGATTTTTATTTTTTATTTTTATGAAATTCATGAGCTACAATTAATTAATGTCCGAGAGGGCCACAATCGATTAATTTTCCTGGTGGCTTACAGAGTGCTGCTACACTACAGGTTACAAAATTAATTATTATTTCGTGATATGAATAATTTCTCTGGAAAAAGAAAAAGAAAAAGAAAAAACACTTAGCAACACGAGGGAAATGTCAGAAAAGGGCTAGTATTAATTATAGTTAATAGTCTGAATTTTTAGAATTAAAAAACCAATAAATTGAGGAAGAACAACGTGGCTAAGATACTATTTAATCTGTCCTCATACTACAAGGTTTAATTAGTTAATTTTGATAAACTACAGGTCCTGATCCGTAATTCACTCACCGAAGCAGGAATATATATATATATATATATTATATAGAGGGAAAGTCCTTTATTTTATGCCCTAATTAGGGGAGGGGTTTGGTTATGAAGGGCTGGAGGATCGATCTATTGAGTCATGTATGATCTTAATTCAGTTTCTATATATGCATAGTCTAAAATATTCTTATTGTGGTAGTTTGAAATTTTATTTTCATTTTTTAATTAAAAGGAAAACAAATAATATTACTATACATTATAAAATAAACTAAAAATATATATTTTTTATATAAATTTCTCAGATTAATTATCGTTCTTTTTTCAATTACACACAAAATATCGAGATTTTTAATTTGAAATTTATCTTTTAAATCATGATAAGTTTTTTTATTTAATAAACAATAATTCTGATAAAAAAATACATAAAAAAGAAGTTGAGTTTAGATAGAAGAGATACATCTTTACCTAGTTATTTTAAATTACTAGAAAAATAATAATTCGACTAACAACAAATATTTTTTTTAGAATTTAAATAGTTATCTTTTCATATAAATATTTATTTTAATTATAAAAAATAAATAAAAGTAAATTTAAAAACAACCACGCAGCATCAAGTTGATAAATAACGGGTAACAAACAGTAAACATGAATATAATTATACAGTTGAGAGGACGTCGTAGAGAGGGAGAGGGGGGATTGAAGGCAGAAATGAGTTCCTACAACATGTGAAGAGCTCTCACAGGTCCCTGTTGCCATTGTTAATCTTAGAAACTCTGTCAATCCTCGCTGTAGAAAGATCTCCTAATCATGATAATAAACCAATGAAGATCTCAATTAATCATGAAATTTCTACTCACTCTCCCCCATGTGACTCAGATCACACCTTCACTTCACATGCTAATTAATCTTCGTACCGTATAAAGGCCAATAATTCTCTTGGATATCTTATTATACACTCTCTCTTGGGTGCTGTTAAGGAAGAAGTGCAAAATCCAGAGCAAAAATTCCCTCTTTTCTCGAAGAAGATGATCATGGGAAGGTTTTAATAACGTGACTCTACATGCTAAGCCATGTGCCATTACCGCAAATCATGGCCATTGGCATTTTCATGGTACTCTACTGTCACGCGTATAAATAGAACTAGCCCAACATTGTTCTTGGAATAATTAATTCACATCACATTTAAGTCAATAATTCCAGTTGTATATTCTCTTCTTCTTTAAGATTATTATAAAGTTATCGTACTAAGAGAGAAATTTATGACGAATGCAACAGATTATTCAAGATCTTGTTGAGAAATATTGATGCAAAGGGTGAAGGTCTTAAAGTATTTCGACTGTTAAACTTATCTTTGATGAGCATCGGACGGAGGAGCCAAGATCAACCCGACTTCACCTGCTTCACCTTATTCTAACCATAAAAATTCTAAGATCAAGAACGTAGGAGTGGCAATGGCCATTAATAAATTCATATATATTATATCTTAAAACTAGAAGAACTCGATTACTTTCAGCACAAGCGCATGCATTTTCCGAATGAGTGTGGATTTCTTGGAATCATTGAGGAGAGAGGTTAAGAACAACGACTTTGCTAACTTCAAGTTATTTTCTATTGATGATGATCAGTTATACAAGTTAATAATATATGGAGTGATCTCTCTCTATATATTATATTATTCATTGTTAAGAGCCAATCATATAGGGCGCGCGTCTTAGTTGGCGAATACCATGTTGGAATTTCTGACAAAACTGTACACAGTTTATATTCATCCTTGCCTCCCTACTACAGATCACAAGATCTTGTTTTTTTAGGCTTCTTTTTGCCTGGCATATGGCGAGCCCTCCCCCTCCCCCTCCCACCTGGATTGAGCCAGACCGAGTTCACATACTAGCCAAACTCGAATCGGGTTTTCTGGAATAAATTAATAAATGTTCATTAAGAAAACAACATAAATACGCTAGCTGGTAGTTAGTCGAGTTTCTTTGCATTTCGCCTATTGATTAAAAATGAAGTTGCTGAATCTTTAATAAACTGTTAATTTGATCCAAACCCATTTGACATGGTGGTTGAGCATCTCAAAAAATTAATCACGTTTAATGTAGAAGCTTGTTAAATAAAGACCTTTTAAAGAGCAAAATCTAGGATATTGCGTTTTTGAAGTAAGCTATCTGCTATAACTAAGCATGTTTTAACCATATAACGAGCCTAAATCTTGACATCTTGTCTCCGGGATATGTGCACTGAACATAATATAGTAAGAGATTTCTCCAACTTCGAGCACAAAATACTGCCAATAGCTTGACCAATTTCTCGAAGACCTACATCCAAACTAAAACTGCCTTAGCCCTTAAGGCTACAGTGTAAAAATCAATGTTTTCGGTATCATAAGATACTTTTGGCGTATACGTGTGAGATTTATTTGCTTGTTCCTACGCTGACACATGAACAATTAAGGTTAGACCACTCTACTATTTGCAAAAGTTCATGATAAATATTTGTCTGTATATATAGCTCCAAAGCTCTTGATGTGGGAGATATTCATGATCGATTAAATGAACAATTAAATATCTGTCATTCGACTCTTACTGTCCCGTATGCTCTTCGTCTTTCCAAGTGTAGCTGTTTGCTCTTTTCATTCAAGTTGCGTATCCCATGAACAAGCCATGGATGTGTTTCTTTAGTCGTCACAAAATCATAGATTTCAGCCGAAAGAATATTAAACTTAATCGAAAAATGAGAGTCAAGATAAATTATGATCCATCTCAAATAAGAGAAATATTTGATGATTAAGAAGAATTAATAAAGGCCTAGCCTACATCCTAATTAACGAAGAAAAGTGGACAAAAAAACCTACTTCTTAAGAATTACTAACATCACTACAATCAACATAAAATATAAAATTAGCCTAGCCATAAGTAATAAAGATTAATTAGTCCTACATTTCAGTCGAGATTCCTAGTTGACTCGTTGAATTTTTTTTATAGACTAATTATTCATGATCATTATCTAATTACATCAATAATTAAGCTTTTAATTAAGACTAATGTGTTGACTTTGCGGCTTAAATGATATGTCATGTGACCCGCAATATTGCACTAGCTTGGAGGCAAAGAGTTCAAGGTCTGAATTCTTCACTTTGGTGTCAATTTTCGGTGCCTCATTATAAGAATCTTGCTTATCCGTTTCAAACAAGGTGGATGTGAGGCCAAAGTCTGATTGATTGAATCCTTAATCAACTTGATTTTAGTATTGTTATTTAAGCAATACTCTTCTTAATTAAATTGAGATGATTTGAGTTAAAAGGATTAGTTATTTACTAATTCTGTTGCGGATACAGATTTGAGATGTCAATAACGTTATTGTGATTATTTTGTGTACATTAGGCATAAACTCATAACATATAAAATTGAATTGGTTGAAACCCAAACTGACTATCACTACCAAAAAATCGGTGAAAACCAACAGAATTCTTTTGTCAGTAATATTCACCGACAGAAAGAATTTTATCTCTAATCCTGTCGATATATACCGACAGACCGTTGACGTCGGTGATATATACCGACGACATACAAACCGTCGGCAATTTGGTCGGTATATACCGACAGAATTATGCTGTTGGTATATACCGACCGATTCCCCAACGGACTATGTAGAATTTTGAAAAAAAAAACAGTGCGATGACGTGAAATTTTTTCAAAACGGACTGACCGAGTGATTCAAATCGGGATCTCCGTACAGTGATGTGACCCGTTCATCATTAGAATCATCAAAGAATATACCGACGACACCTGTGTGTGTGTATATCGTTAAACCAGGATCTCTTTATTAAGTAGTGATTTCAAATGCAAGTAATTTATCAAATATATCAAGGTTATGATTTTAAATTAAAGGAATGATTATCTCTTTACAAAAATCAATCATAAAAGAGATTTGGATTTGTACCATGAACATTATCAGCGACTTTTATGATTGATTTTTGTAAAGAGATAATTTTATTTTTTTATATTTTAATATCTGATATAGGAGAGAATAAATAAGTCACCAACGAATGTAGATGAGAGAAAAGAATTTTGGCTAGCCACGTACTAGCTAGGAAAAAACAAAAAAAGGGTTGATCCTTGTATTAATGGATTTATTTTTTATACGGGAGTTCAATTAAAGTGATTTTTCCTTTTTAATTGGAGACTATTTAGTTTTTTTTTTTTAGATTGATTAGAGGTTGAGAATGAGGTTATTATGGTTTCTAAGATTTGTTTACATGGTTTTTGGATATAAAAGGTTGAAATTTAGGTGTTTTTGATCCAAAAGTCATGTTGTTAATAAAAAATACATGTTTGGTAAAAATATAAAAAATACATAAATAAGAAATTATGATTTTGACAAAATAAATAATTTTTTTCACCAAAATTTTATTCCTTTAAACTCTTTCAAATATTTATTTTAATATGTGTTGTATTAAATAAAAAAAAAATGGCTTTGAAAATGATTTCATCGTCTACTCTTACCTCTGTTCCATAATTTATTGTACATGTGTTATTGATGACCAGAAAGACTCATTTTTCCGGTTTTAGTTTTAAACAGACAAATCACAGCAAATAACAGAGATTTTGAGCTGAACAGTCTTGAAACTGGAAAGATTAATCTGGACTCAAGACAGCAGCACATGCCAGGAATATACTCTCACGCCTTAAACTTACATAAATAGCCTCATATAAATTATTAATCAACACCTGTACCCCTATATATATATATATATATATATATATATATATATATATATATATATATAATTCCACGTTATCTTTAACAGAAAAGGGGAAGAAGCCAATGGGAGAGTAGTGACAGTAAGGGCATGAGGAATTTCAGGGGAAAGAAGGACTTTAAAAAAAAAAAAAAAAAAACATTAAAATGTAAGCAATAACTGATGATCTCTCCAAGATCCAAAGTGTGGCTTCTTGATTTTACCAAATCTCAAGACGGATTCTTTCATTGGTATTAACCTTTGTATTAATTTCCCATAATTTCTCAAGAACCAACCATAAAATGCAATCCTTAAAAAATTAGGGCAAACAAAAAGAACAGCTAATTTTCTATTTTCTCCCCAGCCCCTGTTTTTACAACCGGGAAAAAAAAAACAAAAAAAAAAAAAACCCTTTCAAATCTCTCTTCATCGCCCGTCATCAAGATCGAAAGAGGTATATTTACCAAAAAGAAAATCCCAGAAAACGATCTCTTGATATTGCCAATATATTTCAAGGATCTATAAAAACCTCCCCACATATAAGTAATCTCACAAATAGTCCTCGGAGGTGAACAAGGAACCAAGTAGATCCTCAAGGTCACTTGACTCAAGCCCGAGTCTCAGCGACTCTATAACTCGTTCAAAAACCAGCACGTGACATGGAATTCTGAGCACTCCTCTCTGCTCGTACCCGTATTCTTGAGCCGACTTGTTCAGAAGCCATATAAAGACCGGGCGGTTCAATAGCTCAGCACTCACCGTAAACCGCTCCATCTCATCGCCAACATACACCGGTACGTGCCCCTCAGGCACCGGCTTGTCGGCTCCTCGCCGGTGGGCCGACCTCGAGCCGCCTGATCTCCGGCGAGCGGTGGTTGTGGAGGGGGTGGATTGAGAATTCGGGCGTAGAAGGCTATATTGAGAAGAGTCCGCAACCCTGGAGAGGCGGCGAATTAGCTGCTTCATTCTAAAAGGATGGATTCAACAGATTAGCGTAGAGAACGTAAAGACTACGAGAAGATTAATTTGAGAGTTAGATAGTAAAGAGCAAGTGGGTTGTTCTTGCTGACGGTAAGATGTAATATTGAAGGCTTGAAGAATGAAGAGTTCTTGAGAGAGAGAGAGAGAGAGAGAAGGGAGAGGGAGAGGCGGCATGGGAGGAGAGTGGGATGTGTATATATAGAGAGGTAACAGAGGTGGTTTATAATGTATAAAAATAATATATTCTTTTAATTTTTAAAAATTAGTATTAAATATTTAAAAATAAAAAAATCATTGAAAATAAAAAAAAAATTAAAAAGTACTGTAAAGACAGATATCAAATAAAAAAAAAACAAGGGTAGACATGAAAAGGTGATGAAAGAAGAGAGGGGGGGGAGGGGGGGTGGAGAGAGAGGTACAGGTAGGGTACTTGCCAGGTACAATTAGCGAATAACGGAGAAAGATGTTATAATAATGTTTTTTTTAGTTTCTGTAATGATAATTTTTTTTCTGGGAACGAGACAGTTTTTTTATAGAGGAATTGGTTAGTGGGGTGAGTGAGACAAGACAAGAGGCTTTTTGTGTGATATGATATTAAATTATGGAAGCTGACTTGTCTCAGTGGCTGATCTCGGTTGGCAGTTGGAGAGGTGCGAAACTTGAAAGATTTCTAGATAAACACAGCCCCGGCACTATATGTATGTATGTATATATATATATATATATGTATATATATAAAATCAATTTTTAAATTAAACATAAAAAATATAAAATGTATTTGATCAATATGTTCAATAAAATTAATCAATCATTAAATATGTCAAAACTAAAAGAGTTAATAATAATAAACAAAAATTAGATCGATATATTAGACGATAAAAAAAAATACAAAAACCTTATTTTCCAACTTGACTTGCTTTTAGTATCTTCGATTCTATTTTTATTATGTACTTATATGTTTTTTTAACTAAAAATAAAAATTGAATTGAAATATAATAACCTACATAATTCCTTTTTTTTTTTTATCTATCTAGCGTTATCATATGTTATGGTCCTTGGTCCATTAGATGACTCGAATTTCAAATCGAATCATGTAAATTATGGTTTGGCACGTTTCGTTTGATCAAGTGAGTCCAAACACAACCTGATCACCATGTTCAAAACTCAATCTAGCTCCAAAAAAAAAATTTAACTAACTCGGTCTAGCCATTTATCTATTTCATTTCCCTTTCCTTATTTTCTCCATGGTTAGGCTTTCATTAAACTTAAGTTGGATGAAATTTTGGACCAAACTGAAAAGATATAAAAGAATCAAAGATCAAATTAAAAAATAAATTGAAGAGTTATAAAAGCATTATGAACCAAATAAAAAAAATCTAATGAGGGACTAATTTTTTTAAAAGGAAATGGCTGACTGAGAGACCAAATCAAAAAATTAAAGAGTTATAAAAGAATTAGGGATCAAATAAAAAAAAATCTAATGAGAGACCAAAATTAAAAAAATATGGATGATTCGTGCAACACACACGTCAACGTGTAAGGGAGACAATCGCGTTTGGGTAGTGCGAGCGACCTCATCCGAGCTTCGATGTCGGTCTTCCATGGTGTTGCTAAAATCGGATGGATAGTGACTCTCTCCTATGGCACGCATGTCAAAAAAGCAGTCACAACATGGCTCTGACAACCTTTTTCTTTCTTTCCTTTTCTTTTCTCGTTTCCCTCTCCTCTTCGATTCCCATGCCTATCATGAACAAAAGACACTATTGTTGACATCGATAATAGTTGGTGGAAGAGGCCACAATGTTTCTTCTATATAGGAATTTTTTTATAAAAAAAGATTAATTTATAGGATAAATTCAACTAAATAATAGACTAATATAATACAATTTAACATAAAAATTTGATCTCACCAAATAAAAGACATCATAATTCAATTTTGAAAATATATTCAGATTTAATTTAAAAATAATAATATGAGGATTCAAATTCAAATCTTTTTAACTATTGATTTTACTTTTAACACTACCAAAAAATTAACAAATACAAACAAAAATACCGATAGCTAAATTTTCATCGGTAAATTATAGTGAAATTTATCAATGAAATAATTTCTCGTTATGTTCCTTGATATACACTGATGATAACTTTTTATCGGTGTATACCAATGGAATTATTGTAGGAAAAGAAGGAATAAAAAAAAAGCTACAATGACATGTTATTTTTACATACAATATTACCGATAAAAAAAATCTATCGCTAATATTCGTCTATAAATATGTTCATAATATTTAAATTATGACCTAGCAAGCGATCCCCTTGTTCCCCTCCCAAATTTTTTTTTCCTCTATTTTTCTCTGCAAAAAATAACATAACACCTTATTTTCCAATCAATAAATCCGCCACCCTAACACTTAGTTTGTTAACATCCCTATTTTGGTTCAGTTTTTTTTAAAGACTTCACACATCAAGTTAGCAAAACTATCTATTTTTTGTTCAAACTCAATTTCAAAATGTTATTTTTTTATATATTTTTGTAGTGTATGTAGTTTGTGTTGTTCTAGGATTAAGACAACACAAACACCTAAAAGAGGAGTGAATTAGGTATGCAAAAGGTAAAACAATAAATTAAAAAAAAATTACCTAATAACATGCAATTCTAAACACTCAACCAAATACAAAAGCAATAAATAATATAAATGCAATAATTAAAGAGTGAGAGTTTAGAGAGATTGCACCAATATTTATAGAGATTCAACAAACTTCCTACTTCTCTCCTTGAACTTTCATTCAAGAGTTTCATTGTCACACACCAGTTTTCTTAGCTGGTGAGACCAAACATTTACATGTTTTTTTTGTGGGTGTAAGATTATAACCAATCCGTTTGCGGGTTTAAGACTAGAATACCTTTCACCCATACTTGTTAAATGACAAGTATTAAATCACTCATAATTTTGTCTCTAAGAGATTTTCACAAGTGTTTAGAGTGTCACTCATACTTTTCACAATATACTTTCTTGGAGGTCATGATCAATTTTAAAATTCTAGGTATGATAAGTCTAGTATTGTTTGGCAAAACCCAATTACAAATTCTTGATAAGCGAAGTTGATAACTATTATGTTTACAAGTTCTTCGTTCTTGAAATAGAGTTATGCATGTTAATGTTTAATCGTAGATGAAGAAGCAAATGCAGATGCAACGAGGCTTTTTGATCTTTTAAAAGACTCCAACAAACTATTATGGGATAGGTGCACAAATCACAGTAAATTATTGGTTATTGCATATGTGTTCACCATCAAGTCAAATCACAAACTGAGTGAGACTGGTTACAACAAAATTGTCAAATGAGCAAGAAGCATTTTACCTGAAGGGAATAGACTGAAAGAGAACTTCTATGCTACTGAATCCATGATGGAACCCCTCGACTTAGGATACTATAAAATTAACATGTGTTCAAAATTTTGTATATTGTATTACCTTGAAAATGAAGATTTAATCGAGTGCAGAATCCGTGGGCATTATCATTATAGAATCAGATTGATGGAGCTTTTTGTATAAACTCACATGCAAAATGATGACCATTAGAAAGAGGTGTAGTAGCTTGTGGATAGCCGAGTTCAGAAGTTTGTGGAATGTTGGATTTCAACAATTTAATTTGTGAAGTTATTATTTTTTGAATTAGTTGATTTTTTTTGAATTATTTTTTTAACACTCGATTATAAGAGAGATACAAGGATGATTCTTTGACCCATTCAAAACTCGATCTGGATTTGTAATTGAAGGCAAGATCATACGGTGAACTCGATATAAATTGGGTTTATGGTATCTCATACACTACAATTGAGAAGTTGCAGACGGTCCAAAGTGTTTTAGTCATTAGATGCTCATAATTGGTTTTAAGCACTCAATCTATGGAGTTCCAAGTGATTTTAAACTAAAAAATTGAAGCTTGGACGACCCATCTTACTGCTTAGACAAAACGACTTAGTGGTGAGTCCACCGAAATTCAACAATTATACATGAAGCTAAAATCATACATGGGTGGTACATGCGGTCCACCTTATCGCCTCCTCGATCCTGAGGAAGACCCACCACCTCCTCCTGCTCTTCCTTGAGCACCTCTCTTCTAGATGAATTATATTTAAACTGATAAATTTTTAAATCTATAATAAATATTTGATTTTTTTTATATTTTAATTGCTTTTAATTTTTTTTCTATTCTGTTTATTAAATCTATTTTCTTAACAAAATATTTAAACAACTTACTAATAGAACAAGTCCTTTGAAAAATTCCAGAGAGTTGGAAAAAAATTACAGGAAATGTCACTAACATTATTTAATCACCAACGAGTTAATTCCATCAGTAATATGAAAATAAATCACTGATGAAATTACAAATGGTTTTTTAATTTTTTATTCCATCTTCACCGATGAAAATACTGATGAAATGATACCGGTAATTTTTTTTTGCTTTGCGCGCTTTTTCCGTCTATATCCATTAGTTATATTACTGATGGAATGATCGATAAAAAAAATTACCGATGATAAGTTTTTCAACGAATAATAACTGTCAATAATTGTGTTGGTAAAAATAATATCGATGGATCACTATTCTGTCGATAAAATGTAAAATTTTGGCGGTTCAAAATCTAAGAACAAAAGTTGATGAAAATCAGGAAGTCAGACATGTAAATAGAACTTTTTTGGGATTCTTCTTACTGCTTTTTATTATTATTATTATTATTATTATTTTAAAAGGTCAATAGAAATAGAAATTGAGCTTACAAATGGTGATTGGAAAAGCTTTCTATGAAACTATATATTTCAACATCTAAAAATGAAGTTTGTCCATGTTTTTATTTAAAGATCTCCTAAGATATTTGTCAATTTTTCAAATGAAGTTTATGAAATGATACAAGTTTTCAATCTTATCATCAATAATTTGGTTAATTACTCTCTCACGAATTGAATGAACTTGTATATTTATCAAGACGTGGATAATTCTAAGAATTTGCAAGATAAAGCAAGAAACATATTTTTATTAAATTAAATGTTTTTCGTGATTTTGCAATTGACTAATATTAACAAGAGCTTCATATATTGTTTATGAAGCTCAAGAAACAAAGATTTTACTCCTACAAAATGTACGACCCAAGGCATTCTTGATGATAAATTAATTAACATGTGATTTTGCCATGTTATGAAATAAATTAATTAAATCAACTTTCCATTCTAAGAGCTTCGGGGAAGATCGATCATCAAGTATGAATGTTGACGTTACATCGATCTTGACCAAAAACCTAAGCAACTTGGGGGTGGAGACATCAAAATATTAATTTTAATTAGCAGGGATGAACGTGCATCTTCTCTGATTGATTAGACCCCGAAATATTCCTTTAATTTAAACACCAACTTTTTATTTTATTTTTATAGTTCTACCAATCATAATATTACAGATCAATTTGTCACTTTTATTTAAATACATGTGGCAATTCTTATCTTTCACGAAACCTTAACTTTAGTAGTAATTATCTGATGCATTATTTATATAAATATTTAGTTTGTAAGGCATTTTCTGAAGTACTCACACTCGTGTATTCATCTGAGAATTAATTAAAATCTTAAAATAAAAGGACTCATTACCTTAATTAATTTTTTTTATTAATTTATATACTTATTTTTTTTTATCAATTTTTAAAATTAATGAGCTTGTAATTTTCTTCATTTAAACCAGATTTCGTATAGTCAATTATTCTAGGATCTGATTTTATCTAATTAATTGAAATTTTAAAATAAAAAGAAATGGGGTAATAGATCTAAAATTTGGATAAAATATAAACTTAATAACTTAAGATTATTTTAAATCAGAGAATTTGAAAAATAATAATAATTTGGACAATTTAAATTTAAAGAATTCTCTAAAATAAGTGTTTTTTTCTTACCCAAATGAACCGAGTACTCACTTATAAAAAGTAAGTAGGAACACGAAAGAGGAGAGAGGAAGTACGAAAGGAAAGTGAGAAAAACGATGGCAATTACGCAATCGCCGGATGGGTGTCCTGTCCGTAGTTCGTTGCTAGTACAGTTCCGTGACTCTAATCCTTCTCTCCTTTTTAGAGAACGCCTTCCCTTTTCACTCTTCTTTCCTTACGTGTCACATTAGCCCACAAATTGAATTTGCCACTTCCTTCTCTTCCACACACGCACCTCCCAGTTCGATCAATTTCCAATGCGTGTTGTTTTCTTCACGTTTTAGACTTGAGAGCTGGGTTTGGATAAAAAGAAGTGAGTTTCATGTTTCTTTCTTTTGGGTTTAAAGCTGGGGTG
>Ga0325401_1005131_pt1 | contig 12468 bp, 7 predicted proteins | sample PopdelMetagenome_FD_205666 | JGI IMG/M metagenome (GOLD analysis project Ga0325401, IMG submission 205666) | Populus deltoides microbial communities from Bellville, Georgia, United States - Xylem-PdKOR-R2 | ecosystem: Host-associated > Plants > Phyllosphere > Stem > Wood/Secondary xylem | place...
TTCTGATATAGTAATTAATCTCAGAAATTCGAAACCTAACTTCGTTCAATTCGAGATTTCGTGCGCTTGAAATTATGTAATGAATAACAAATTAAGTTGAACCTGCAGATTATTAGGGTTCAGATATCCGTAGAAATTTGTGATGGTTTGTGATCTACTTGTATGAACAGTGAATTTGTCACTTCAAAATTTTCCTGGACTGTTTTCATTTTCTCTTTTGATATTTCACTATCTCATGTTGATTAGGAAACCGAAACTTACAATCTTCTGCAAAATATTGTATTTATTTTTCATATCAAAGAAAACAGCTGATCTGAGTGGAGGATTACGTGGATTTTCTTAGATTTAAGTGTTCTAGTTTTTTTTTTTTCCTTTCGATTTCATAATGGATTTTTTGGTCCTGAGTTATTTCTCTATTTGACTAATTTGCTTGTTATTTGGGCTGCAGATTCTTGCGGTATACATTTCATACCTTTTTGGCTGAAGCAACATGATGGAGGTGGATACACGGCAGAAATTACAAGATGTAAGTGGTGAATACGTGACTCTTAGGACTATACTGCTAATGGAAAGTGTTTCTACATGGTTTCTGCTTGTTAGCTAAAGCTTTTTGTCTATTTTTATAGTGAAATGTATTATTTGTCAGAGAAATAGCAGAGTGATTGTTTTATGATACAGATGAGATTATCTGCTTGTAAAATCCTGTGTGATGAATATTTTAATTTTGCATTGAATGGAATGCTCAGCTGCATGTTGCTGGTCCTGGTTGAATTTTATTTGTGCAATTTGGAACCTTTGGTCTGCTGGTGAAATTTTCTTAGTCATGAATTACCCTTGAATTAAATTTAAATACACAAACAATATTCAGGGGAATCGGATTCCTAGGACCAGATGATGTCACTGTCACCTGTTGCCACTTGGTGAAGTCTTGTGAAATTAGATATTTGACAACTTCTAAATACACGTTTCAGGATCAAATGAGTGACTGTCGCAGCTTTGGCAGCAATTGTCGTCCATCTAGCCAGTCTAGAAAGATTTCGATTGGAATTCTGATTGACTCATTGTGGAAGAAAGGATCTGGAGGCACTAAGGAAAATGAAGCTGCAGTACCAAACACAGAAAGGGTAAATTCTAAGAAAGAAAGTTCAGTTGAAGGTAAAAATAAGGGAAAAGGTGCTTTTGATGCTACTAAAGGCAACCAAACTGAAGCTCCTGAGCAGGTCCATTCCCCTTGGATTACTACAGGATCCTTTCACCAAAAATTGCCAACTTCTGAGGGTGTCCTTTACGCTGTAGAAACTTCCAATTTACCAGGTTCTACTGGAAGAAGGAACAAGATTAGCAGAGTAAAGAATGTGCCTGTAACGCACTCAGAAGAGTTTTTTGCCAACCAACCATCAAATTCACATTCTGGTGATTTAAAGCAGAAGTTTAGTGGATTCACCTACAAAAGGAAGGGCGGAAAGTATAGAAACTCAAATTCAGAAGAGGAATTTACATTTGCAACTGAAAAAGAAGGCACCATGCCAGATATAGCAGTGACTGATGATAAGACAGAAGAGAGAAGAACTGAAACTTTGAAAATGAAACTATGGGAAATACTGGGAAATGTTTCTTCACCGAAAAGTCAGCCATCTAATTCTCAGGCTCATCAGATTGGTGTCAATAATTTAAATCAGAAGCAAATTCTTGATCAAACAGATGATGTAGTTGTCAAGCCTAGACAGAGCTCAGATACCATAGAAACTGATTCTGAAACTCCTGATCATACTATGAAGAGACCAGTGACTCGTTCCTTGACCCAAAAAAGAGCTTCAACCAAACAGAAACCAGAGAAAACTAAAGTTGATCCATCCTCCAGTCACAGGCAAAAAATTCAAGAGAAGGATGTCTACTCCTTCGAAGAAGGATTACTTGTAAAACAAAATGTTGCTGTCAATGATGTCTCTTCAATGTCTACAAGGAAGAAGGGCCAGATAAAGTGTTGCAGCATCAAACCACGTAAGATTCACTTCAGTGAAGACAACAATGGAGATGAGATTCAGGAAGGAAGTCACAAGAGTGAAATATCACTCCCTGATGAGAAAATGTCTTCTCATAGCAATAAAATGGGAAATATCCATGGTTCTCAGAATAAGAGAGACTACTGTGAACCAAAGAATAGAAACAAAGAAAGATATCCCCATCAATCTGCAAGGAAAACACCTTTCCCTGCTGAGAAAGCATCTTCTCTTAGCAACAAAATGGGAAATTTTCATGGTTCTTGTAGGAATAAGAGAGAATACACTGAACCGAAGAATAGAAACCAAGAAAGAGATTCCCATAAATCTGCAAGCGAAGACTCCCACCAGTCTTTAAGGACACTGAGGACTGGTCAACAGAAGGATTTTAGCAGCTCCGCAGTACCTGAACATGGGGATCAACAAGAAAAATTTGATACTCCCTCCTCAAATAGCACTGTTGATCCTCAGAATGATTTCCAGAGTCCACCATTCAAAATCAATTCCTGTACCTTAAGCTCCCCCTCAAGCTCAATGCCAAAATCTGACCAGATAAAAGAGGTTTTTGGCAGTCCTGGACAAGCAGTGAGAAACTTTACTGTGGGAAAAATAAATAGCTTCAGGACTTTGTGGACTTCAAAGGCAGATTGTTTTGCCTCAAATAGTCAAACAGAATCGCCTGTATCCTTAGCTATTTTGAGGGCTTCAATATGATAGTGTATTATCATGTTAGTGATGTATAAGGTTAAGTTTTGTTTGATTTTGCCTATGTGTTTCCTTATTGAACTTCAGGATGTTGCAGCAGAAAATATGGATTCCCCAACCAGTAAAACATCACCTCTTAAGGGGGGAAAAGATGTGGAAGGTGGTCTTTTTGAATCATCATCTGAAGATGGATACTCTGAGAGCTCTGAAGAAGGTTCACCAATTGTTAAGGGTAACGACTATTTTATTCCTCTTGCATGCTTGTCATGGAATGTTCACCAAGTACTAAGGGTGATCATTCTTTGTTCTAAAAAATATCATTTTCTTTATTTTCTCTTTTTCTCACCTCCTTAATCATGGTGTGCAGGTCATAGAGAAGGAGATAACTTCTCTCCAGAAATTGCAACTGCTGATAGATCGAAATTCATGCTTCATCCAACTAAAAGGCTCCGCAACCACAAAGTTGAAAACCTCAGAAAATTCAGTCCCACATCACCCTCTCCAACAGGCACTTCTTATAACATAGTTACATTTTCTGCTCCATGTCCACGGTGTTACTGCCATCATCTGACTTTTTTTAATCTGTCCTTTCTTTGTAAAATAAATCCTTAGGCATTGTTGAAACTGAGCTCACTCCTGAGATTTCAGAACAAAACCAAGGGAATGAACTGGAAAGGTATTCCTTTCTGTACTTAAGACAGATATGAGAATTAATTGGATCCAAACTATTAAATACCATTATGTTTTTAATTTTGCATGATTTTGGGGCATAATCATGTTTTAGGGCCATTATGCTGTTCGCCACAGCTTTAGAAAACTTCAAAAAGAAAATGAAGTTGGAGACTAGAAAGAAATCCTCGGACATTTTGATGTCCGTCTCAGAGGAGATACGTCTACAGTTGAAGAATATTGAGTCGCAAATCCAAACAGATCTGTAAGTTTTTTGAAATTAATTGATTTTCTAAATGTAAAAGTCAGTTATCAGGTCTAATCTCAATAATGTTTTCAGGGGGAAGCTGTCAAGTGTTAGTAAATCAAAAAGGAGACGCCTGGAGTCAAGATTTGAAGGTAATGAATTTCATCTGCTACTGTACAGCTTCATGAACTTAACTTAAATGTTTGCTGCTGTTTAAATTTATCAGAATGTTATTGCAGTAAAAGCATATCTTCAACTTTTTATTGTTGAATATGATGGTGTATTTTTCTTCTTCTTTAGGATTCACCCAACGTATTTTGAACTCCCATTAGCCATCTATTTGCAGTGCAAATACACATTTTATAACATCCAACAGTCCCTTTTATTAGCAATCAAACCTGGCTTAGCACCACCTGTTTTGAATCACTAGTGCATTAGACATGAAGATCCATCAACTGACAGGTGAGGTACACCATCAATACCGCGTATGCAGTTTTTTTATCAAGAAATTATCGAGTCTCATATTTATATTGCCAGGGATGTAAACTAGCTTCAGAATAAGAACATTCAAATTTTTGACCAATTCCCGTCTTAATGACTTTGTATTTCTTCTATGAAATCTTGTGTCTCTGATGTTAGTTTCCCTTATCACTGCATGTCTAGGTACTATTGCATGTAATGTAGGATTAGCGGTTCTAGAACCATCAATGATTGGTGAACCTGTGGATCCATTTGCAACTCATTCGGAAATAATGCCTGAATGGTATTTCTTTCCTATATTTCAAAGCTCTGCGATTGAAAATATCTTTCTTAGGAACCAGACCGCAATAAGGTGGATTTCACTTTCTTTACTACCAGTAGGAAAGGTAGAGAATGGAAAAAACCACTACTAAGGTGTCTTCTATAGCTCCATCTTGATTGATTGTCATTGAAGGTCCCACTGAACAGAAGTAATTTAGAAAGACTCTTCTTTCTCGAAGGTGATCGGTCATGTTATCTGCCATCCCCTTCCCTTTCACCACTGGCATCTGAAGGTCTTCAAGCTGTCAACAACTGATTGTTTTATTAACATAACATAGTATTAGCAACTCGTGCAGATCCATACCAGGCATACATGTTTCTTTAAATAAAAGGTTCTGTGGATTTGATAAATTCTAATCAGTCTAACTCAGCCTTAACTTCTTAAGGGTCATCTAGCTGTTATGTTGAATCAATTCATTGTCTGAGATTTTTCTTCGTGCCGAAGCTTTAATAGCTGGTGTTCTGATTCCTTTTTTTTTTCTGTGCAGAACAACAAGAGGAACTAAAGTTGATACATGATAAATTCAAACAAGATATTTATCAGCATCTCCAGAAGTGTAAAACCACGCTTGAAGGACTAGAATTGCACCAGATTGACTTCAACGGAACTGTGAAAAAGCGAAGTATGTGAGCTTATGTTATAGCTAGTAAATTTTTTTAATAAATACATTATTGAAATGTGTTTGATTGATTTCATATTATTCATAATTTTTATTAAAACTTTTTAACTTGAGTTACACATACAAGCATGTGAGTTTGGACGTCATGATGCTTGTGGTGGATCTGTGATAATTGAAGCTTCAAGTTGATCAACGACTTCAAAACATTTTTAACTGGCTTCTTTATATTAAAAAGTTTTTTATTTTTAATTGGTTACTTGTTCATCCAATTAAATTAATTGTTGACTTGCAAAGTTTTCATTTGATGTAAATAATTTGGTATAGAAACATGTCAGGGCAATTATTTGGTTGGAGATTAATTGCAGTCATATGCTCCGTCTCTTTAGTGCTTTGGACCTCCACAGGAATGTAAATAGGTGCCTACATTATTTATTTATCATTTGGCATCAATAAAGTTACTTCATCTGCAATGCTCTTATTTATTGTGGCGGTATGACTTAAGTTTTGACACAACGTGGAAGCATCTAAATGTCATTAGCTTGATCTAGGGCATCCTATATACACTAATGAGTCACAGTGTGGTAACAACAGAAACAGAGTTTAATGGAGATGTACCATGTGTGGAAACTCTGAAATACCCTAATGGTTTATTTGTTCTCTATCTCCATATTGCAGAAGCATCACGCCAGAAGCTTCTTATGCAAGCGGAAGAAGCAGTGAAGACACAGCTAGATGATGCACAAAGAAGAATCACAGCTGTGCGAAAGGCAAGTCTGCTTCTATTTTAGGAAATATGATCTTCAGCATTTACTAGCATCTGGGTTCTGGGTATATTATTCCTGATAATTGTATCATTGCATGCATGCTCTACGGCCTTTGCTTGTGTGGATACGTAGCTGCTTTGTTTTCCTCCGTTGGTATGACATTAATTATGAAAAGATGGCAAGACACCTAACTGTATGTATCTATAATGGTTGTGAGTTTACATTCGTGGGGGTCACAGTCTAGAAGCTTATGAATTAGCATTCTTCATGCAATATCAATCTATTAGTGGTTGAACCTTTAATGTTCATAATTACACCTATAGATTTGTCAAACATGTTTGGGAACGTGGTGCAAACCGCGTTCTCAAAAAATTTAATTTTTTTTTTATTGCTAAAATTTAATATGGTTTGTACGTTTTGGATCGTTTTGATGTGCTGATGTCAAAAATAATTTTTAAAAAATAAAAAAAATCATTGTCATGCATTTCGGCACAAAAAGTTATTTGAAAAGCAACCGCTACCACACTGCCAAGCACCCTTGTTAAGTTGTTGCCTATTGAAGGTTATGTCCTCGTGCATCTAGGATTATGCCCGTAAAATAATAATGTTAGTGTTTATAATTGAAAGAGAGCTTGCGGAGCTAATGTGAACCTTCCCTGTCATTCATTCATTGCAGTTGGCAAGGGAAAAGACGCTCCAGTTGAAGTATGCTGTAGCCGAGTGCTTGAATGAGGGTGTTCTAAGTTGACGAGGTTTTTTAGCTGATGGCTAACAAGATGGGGACTTTGTACAGAGACCAGAATTAGGAAGAGGCCGAAGGTTTTACGAGTTTCCTAGAGGTTGAGCCTGTAAGCTTTTTCTAGGTTATAAGATTGCACATCATGCTGTGGAATTGGTCATTCATTTCATAACTGCGCTGGGAACCATGCTTTAATTGTTGTGACAGCCAAGTCCCTCTGGCAGGTATTTTTGTCATACGTCCACGGTGTTGCGTTTAGCTATATAGTAAACCATACTGAGATTATTCTTTTAATAGTCAAACTCAGAATAGATTAGCTTTTTCTTTCTTTCCTAAGCTGCCTTTGGACGAGTTAAACAGTCCATAATGGTAAAAGTATGTTCCAGAATTTTCGTTTATGAAAATATAGAGCGTAGCGGTGCATGAGAATGATTGAGGGTAGTCCAATTTTACAGTCTAAGTCACTGCATGCACAGAACATTTTCACTAGAAATGAACTTGACAATGTTCCTAAAAGTTTCTTCAGGAGGCACCTGTGAGTCTTTCTTGACAATTTGCTTTCTAATTATAAAGTGATAGTAGGTTCAAATCTTTCAGACCGCTACTTCTCAATAGAAAGAAAAGGAAAAGGTTAAAAATTTGTGAGAGCTTCAAGAGAGTATTTGATGTGGGGCATGTGGTGTGAAGAGCTCACGGATAAGTTTGATAGACAAAAGCTCAAGAAGACGGTGTGGAAGGGTAAGCATGCATTGTTGCTTTGATGGGTTATAATTGTGCCTGATTGATGCAAATCATATAATCCGAAAAGTTAAGTCAGAGGCCAGCAAATAGCCGAGTGTTGAAGGCTATCCAGGTCATTTTTTAGGTTAAAATCCATTTCAAAGGTTTTTTTTATTATTATTATCTTTTCGTGATCTGGATTTCTTTATTATACGCTATGTCAGCATTTTGACATGCTTTGCTGGGATAAACCACAAGTTTGTAGATATTCCATGTACATCCATTATTAGCCAAGAAATTCCTAGGTTATAATATATGATAATGACATGACAAAGAGAGGTGACCTGGGTTGGCCTATTGACATTTTAGAATCCAGCAAGGATATATTCCAATTTAAAAACGGATAGTTTCGAAAATTGGCTGCTGAAAATGAGAGAATTCCTTGGCGTGCTGTATACACCATTCATTGCTTTGATGGTGGGACCTGCATCCTCTTATCATTGTTTGTAATCTGTGTTTTCATTGACAATCAATCCTCGTCTGATTGTTGAATTTTATAGGCTGTGATTTTGTTCCGTCAGTGGTCGGTGTCCGGGGAGGGAAAAAGGCGCATACCAGATAGGGAAACAAAGAGGCACGTGAACCACCACGCGTGTGCACGCAAAGTGCAAACCTTTTATTTTCTTTTTAGGGAGAGATAGGAATTTAGATTATTTTATAAGATTATTTAATCTAGATTTAATATTTTTTTTTTTGTTTTACTGTTATGAGAGATTATTTGAAAGTTTATATGAAAAAAAGAGTAATTAAGGAAAGTTTTTAGGGGTCAACATGTATTTTTAACAATGATACTTGGACATGAATTCAAAATATTAACTATATATGCTTGACAACTCATTGGATTGATGATAAGTAAAATTTGCATAAAAAATTCTAAATTTTTATCAAGATTTCAATTATAGGGATGAGACAATTAGTTAAATTATTGAGAATTATTTATTAGAGTGGGAGATTGATAAAGTTTTGATTATTGCAATAGGTAATGCAAGCTCTAATAATTTGATTATTGTATATTTAAAGAATATGACACAAGATTAACCAATTATTATATTGTTAAATGAGTATTTGTATGTTACTTGTTATGCATATATTGTAAACTTTATTGTGCGTAAGGACTTGAAAGAAATTAATGTTTTTGTTGTTAATATTCAAAATACAATCATGTTTGTGAGATCTTTACCATATAGGTAACATACATTTAAGAAGTTTGCAGAGAGGTTAATTGAAAATATGGTATAAGAAATCAATGTGTTTTGGTATTGTAACTCAATAGAATTCAACTCATTTAATATTAAAAGCCGCTGAAAAATTTGAGAGGATTTTTATAAAGTTAGGTGAAAATGACTCTATGGATATGAGTTATTTTATAGAGGTTGATTCAAAGAGAAATAAAATATATATATATATATATATATATATATATAGGAACACTTAGTTTTGAGGATTGGAAAAATGCTAGATCTTTGATAAAATTCTTAAAGATTTTTTACATGATTACATTAAAATTTTTTAACTCGTTGTATGTTACATCAAATTCTTTCTCCATTGAATTTATTTACATGCATACAAACATATCACAAATGTGTAAAAATAAAAATAATCTTTAATGTGAATGAGAAAGAACATGATGTTAAAGTATGAAAAATATTAAAAAGATAAAAAAAATTATAATTTCTTGTTATATGTGGCTATTGTTTTATATCCACATTTCAAGCTAAAATATATGAAATTTTGTTTTAGTAAGTTATATGATGTTGAAAAAGCACAATTGTTAACAAAAAATGATAAAAAAAATATTTTGGTGAGTTTGTATGATTTTTATTTGAAAGTTAATGGGGTGAAGAATGATATGAACAATGGTAGGACATTCACTAGACACCAAAACATGATGTTAATGCTAGTAATAACATGGAGGTAAATGATATGTTAAACACTTTGACTCGATTTAAAAAGTATTTAGAGGAAGATAGTATGGAGAGGAGAAATAGGATTGAGAAGTATTTGATTAATAATTGTGAAGATCTCAATGAAAATAGGTTAAATATTTGGGCTGATGGAAGTGTAATGCTTCAAAATATAAGATTTTTTCTAAGGTCTCATAACCATAACATGTTTTGGTTCTTTATTTTGAAAGTTATTTCTATATTGAAAGTTGCTTTTGAATCAATCTTTAGTATTAATGGTCATATATTCAATCAATTTTAAAGTTTTTTATTTCCAGCAACAGTTCAAATATTTATTTATTGTCAAAATTAGTTGCATTATAAATCAATTCTAATTGATATTAGAACCTTGATGGATGATATTGAAACCTATAAAAACCTCAAGTAATTTATCTTATAAACTTACATATTTTATTTTATGATTTATTAATTAATGTATTTTCAATCTAACATGTATAATTTGTTAAAACGTTTAACATTCAAATAATATTTTTATGTTTAAGAAAAATCTGACCCGAAGGGTCAATTATCTGGTTAAAAGATCATAAGAAAAGATATGGCAGGACACGAACCGACTGGATCAAAAACCAAACATATTTATCAACTCTTCAGACAACCAAGATTTATGAATGGTCAAATTAGACATCATAATAGTTTACATTTTTCTAGTGTATATACATGTAAAATATGCGGAGAGTGAAATCGTTATATACATGACTACAACAGCTTGACCAAATGACCGAAAACTCGACATCATATTTAGCCAGTGCAGATGATCATAGTACCATTCCGGTTAGGAATTCCTTTAATTATGCTGCTTCAAGCATCGCATGCTTTGAATTTTTAGTTCTCGTCGGGAATGGAGACTTCTGACTTACAGATTCCCTAGCTGAACCATCATGGAGCTTTAAATTTGACAAAGCATCAGTTAGCGAGTCCGTGGATCCCAAAGCATCCATTTCTCCTGATTTATTGCCAACCTCGACTTCCGATATTTGAAGGTTTTCACTTTCTAATTCCAACTCTAGCTTTTCTAATTCCTCTTCTATATCTTCATCTTCAATACCTGAGATTGGATTTGATTCTGCATTTGACAAAGAAAAAATTCTCAGACAAATCCAAGAAACTAAATTTGCTGAAATGGTAATGAATTTCCAATTGGCATTAGCTATAGTTTATGTCCAGGCATAGAGGGGAGGGGAGACAGAGAGGATACCAAGAGCCTTTTCAACTTGTTTTTGTGCATCAATACTCTCCTCAAGTTCTTCTAAACAGTGTTCAACCTCCTCTACCGTTATCTTATTTTGTTTCATTGCTTCAGCTCCAATTCTGATGGCCTCAGTTACCTGGCACAAGGAGACAAGTATTAAAGCCAAATGATTTTCCGCGGTGAAACCTTGCTAGGTGGCTCCTTCAATTTGCAAAAGCTGAACTCACCAGTTCATTAGATCATAGAACTTGATTTGTCATCAGAAACAATTTATAGAAAAATGGGTTTTTTTAAAATAAAAAGAAATGGGAGAATGTGTTGATGAAATAACTAAGTTGACATACAAGACAATTCAGACTTCAGAGTTGCAGCAGAAGCTAATTGCAAAAGTTTACCTTTTGTGTAGATTCAGCATTTGCGATGACATTCAGAACTTCCTCCACTCTGTTCAAAAGTGACGTACACCTTTCTCTACTCTCCGAGGCCAACTTCATCTCTCTAGCATGCCTCAGGGCTACTTTCTTGTTTCCAGAATTTAAAGAAGCTAATGCTGATTTTCTTGACCTGCACAGAGAATACACTGAATCTGTGAGACAGGAAAACTTGTTTCAACTGACCTATCAAATTACCACATTAAAATGCTGCTTAAAAAACAAACCATACGAGATAAAAATGTAGAAACAATTAATCCTAGTACATTAGCATGTACAGTCAACAGACACGTCCACTTTTCCTGTTAACAAAGCTGGCCACATTTTTCAAGAACAGGCATAGGACTAGACATCCCAAATTGTTCAATAAATGATATACCAGTGTGATGATCACTTGAAGATATGGGTGAAGCAGAATTTTATGCTAGTCCAAGTTCACATGCAGGACATCGTCATCAAGTTTTAGCTTTAATTATAGGCCTTTGCCACATTAGTTAAGATCTGGGATAAATAATTATATCCAAGCTAGCTTCAATCCTAGGGCAAAAATGTACTAGTGGACAAGTAAAGGGAGAAGCAAATACATTTCATATCGTCTGTCAATCACGTCAATTTGGTCCTCAAGCTTTTGCGCTGTCCAAATCAAGTGCAGGACATCCAAATCTAGACCTGAGATGGCGGGAACTGATGCTGATGAAAGGGAAATTTTCACTCCCTGCAAGTAAGTTATTTAATTACTCTCTTTATTAACTGAAATGCAATGAATAGCAATTCTTCTTCTAATATAATTGGGTAGAAACAAGCCTTTGGTTAAGGTTGTTTTATGCATTGAAAATTTAAAATGTAACCACGTTTATACTAACAAAAGTATATATTTTTATAATTTCATCTCTATAGAAAAGTAAAAAGAAAACCATATTTTAATACCTCTATAACCTCCTTAGAAATTGAGAGATATTGTGCTTTCCCAAGTCCAGATAGATAACTCAAGAGAGGAGCTGCCTCAGATGGTCCTCCACACATGCCCTGGAACTTGCTCATAGTAATAATGCACGAAGAAGTCCAATGACTTTCAGATAAGCATTTGATAATCTGAGCAGTTTTATCCTAGATATCAAGAAAAGGATTCTCAATAATGAAAACATCAGCGCTATATAGAAATTCAAAAATTCCATAAAAAAACCCTCTCTCTTCTGGCACAGTTTAAGGTGCCTACGATCATAAGCTCACGAAAAGCTCTGAACCCATCATTTACAATTCCAAGAATAATGCTGAGAGGTGCCAATCAGCTTTTATTCCAAAACCCAGATGAGAGTTAAAAGAATAAATAGCTAGCTACCTTCAATAATGGTGTAAGAAAGAGATGATCTTCAAGCATAATTATTTCTGGAGTAACAGGTGATCTGACCATCAAATTTCTAACTTTTCTGAATAACTGAGAGATTCGACCACTACTTGGGTCTACAAGATCCACATTTCGCACAATATCACCTTCATTATACATTAAGCACTGCAATATTAAAATAAAATAAGAATCGTAATTTAGAGTATAAAAAAAA
>Ga0325401_1005132_pt1 | contig 12468 bp, 9 predicted proteins | sample PopdelMetagenome_FD_205666 | JGI IMG/M metagenome (GOLD analysis project Ga0325401, IMG submission 205666) | Populus deltoides microbial communities from Bellville, Georgia, United States - Xylem-PdKOR-R2 | ecosystem: Host-associated > Plants > Phyllosphere > Stem > Wood/Secondary xylem | place...
TTCTTTTACACTCAATATAATGCTAACAGATTCTCTTTTACTAACAAACACTACTAACAGAATGCTAACAATATTAATTGCTAATCTTCTGACACTTGGCATCATTAGGACCGTTGATATCTTTACATGCCCCCTCAAGCACATGCTGGGAGGAGCCAAGCATGAGATTGGAGCAATGATGCTGAAACAAAGAAATGAAAAGACCTTTGGTGAGGATATATCAGTAGAGGAGACATGCTGGACCAGGAAATCATCCGTGATAACCCGTTCCCTAACAAAATGATAATCAATCTGGAGATGTGGAACACTGGATTGGAAGCAAGGGAGATAGCAGAGATATGTTGAAAAGCTAGCAAGAAACGTCACAGAGAGGAACAAAGAAGTGAATAGAATTAGAGAGAGATACTGCAATAGAGATGAAGAAAAGCAGAGAATAGAGATGAAGAGAAGAAAAGCAAAGAATAGAGATGAAGAGAAGTAGAGAGAAATTTTGCAGTGCAGAGGAAGAAGAAAACGTTTATGTGTATATTAGAATAGAGATGAAGAGAAGCAGAGAGAAATTCTGCAGTGTAGGGGAAGAAGAAAACGTTTATGTGTATATTCTCTTATTAGAGTTGAACAATCTGAAGGTGAGAAGTAGTCGTATTTTTAGAGTACAAGAGATAGAAAAGAAGAGAATCAAAGATTGAGAAGGAAGAATCTTGCAGAAAGTTGAAGATTTGAAGAAGAAGTTTCAGTTTGACAATATATCAAACAGATAATAGACACAGCAGCAAACATAGAAGAATTTCATGAATAAGATGAGAAAGAAGCCAGAATCAGAAACAAGAGTAAAAAAAAATAAAAAATCATAGAGTGCAGAAGTTTCTCCAGGTTTCCCTCTCTCTTTGCTGAAAGAGAAGGAACAGAGTCTCAAATCGATTCCAGCAGGTGCACGCAGGAACACTAAGATCTTGAAGAGATCATGGCCAAGCATCATCCTGATTTGATTATGTGCTGGAAGCAACCAGGAATTGCTATTGGACGCCTTTGTGAGAAGTGTGATGGAAAATGTGTAATCTGCGATTCCTATATACATCCTTGCACACTTGTGTGAGTTTGTGATGAGTGCAACTACGGATCTTTCCAAGGTTGATGTGTTATTTGCGGAGGAGTGGGAAGCTCTGATACCATGAAAGACAGTAACATTTATATAAAAATGAAATGGAAATGAAGAAAAGAAGCAGAGAGTGAAGAACAGAGAATGAATGAATCTGTTATGCACAGAGAAGCAGAAGACGAAATTATAGCACTGTTTTATTATTTGCTTTTGCTTAACTGTTTACATTACTATTTCTCACTTTATATATGCAGTATTGGAAGATGCTACATGGAGAATATGCTTTCTTTTACACTCAATATAATATTAACAGATTCTCTTTTACTAACAAACACTACTAACAGAATGCTAACAATATTAATTGCTAATCTTCTGACACTTGGCATCATTAGGACCGTTGATATCTATACAGAATGCCCTTCGATTTGATTCCAAAAATATCAAGGGAAAATCTTCAAATGCACAAAGTAAATCGGAACCCAGTCTGAAGCAGCTCTTCAGTATCTTCTAAGCCCAAGCTGTCAAACACAGACCAAAAGCAATCGTGTCATAACCAAAACAACCCAATGAATGGTAGATGTTAAAATGAGCATTCCATTTTCTGAATGACAAAAATCCCAGTGACCTAACTATGACTTACATAATTAATTAAAATGTATCTGATATGGACAACTGATTATAGCATTCTACTGAAATGTATCTGATAGGGACAACTGATTATAGCATTCTACTGAAATTCCTGCTTCTCATCTGCTTCTCTATGTCTTCTCTTCATTTTATGTTATTCCACTAATCTTCCAAACTGGATCACGGTAATAAATATCTGTCCATCCAAACTAATTTACCCAAACCAAAAGTAGTAACCAATTAGCTCTTGTGTAATGGAAATATAAACAAGCATCTATCTATCTGGGTTTTTGAGATCAGGTGATTTTATCCTGTTTTCATAGCAGGGACTGGGGTTTGATATTGATCTTTGATTTTGGGTCTAAAAATGGAAGTCATGTATCTGGGTAGTTTAAGGAGTTATTAGTGGATGAGCAGGGGGTGGCAGGGATGTGTTTTGGTTTATTCATGAAGAGGATGCTGGGGTTTTGTTGGCGGGAGCTACAGGCTCTGGGGCTGTGTGGATATCAGTTGCGTGTGCTGATCATGTAAAAAAGTTTGGAAGGATTGCTGGTTTGTGTGATTGGAGCTCCTTTCAATGGGTGTGAAAAGGCCAAGAAATGAGCAAGATTTTCTGGAGGAAAGGATTCATATTGTCTGGACTCAATCACCTTCCTTTCTTCTTTCTGCAGGAAAAAAGTAGAGCAGAGCAACCCTTTTTGACAGAGGCTAGTAAGTTGCAGAAGTTAGTAAGAAGTGGATCATTGAGCAACCAAATAGCCAAGATGTCTTATTTCAAACCCAAGTACAGATGAATGCCGTATTTTTATTTTTCTAAGGAACTGCATATCTGTCCCCCCTCTTCTTCTTTTTCTGTTTAAACAGCAACATGGTACATGTACTCTTGAAAATATTTAGAATGGAAACAAATAGGAAGGTAGCTTAAACGTGTGAAAATATTGTTTTTAAAGTGTTTACTTCAAACTTAATTAAGAGTGTGTTTGTGTTTTAGATAATTTTTATGATTGTGATTTGAAAAAAATAAGTTTTAAAAAAGTGTAGTTAGCTCTGATTAGTTGGATTTAGATACGTGTTTGGTAAAAATTATGATTGAAGTTTATGTGTAACAAAAAACATGTATAAAATATGATAGTTGTGTTTGAGAGTGTGGTTGCGGTTGATTTTCAAAGTGTTTTTTACATTAAAATAATTTTTTTTATTTTTAAAAAATTATTTTTAATATCAGCGCATCAAAATGATCTGAAAACATAAAAAAATATTAATTTGAAGCAAAGAAAAAAATAAAATTTTCATTTTTTTTCAAAAGCGCTTTTGAAAATCAAAACAAATAGGGTTTTAGGAATTTTTACGAAACTCAGTTAAAAAAACATGTAAAAACTGCTTTTCAAACTCAATTTTTTAGTGGGCCTCGCAACATAAAACATAGTTTGGTTTGTTACCAGACACCTTACTGCGTTTGTTTCACCGCAAACGCAAAAGCTAGCGCAAAACAATACAGTCTAAGTCCTCTAAACCTCTAAAAGAATGAGAAGATGAGACCAAGAAAAGAATATATGTTTTTGTTGTATATGTTTTTTTGTGTAATAACAGGTTTTTATAGACTTGAAACAATATGATTGTTCATGAAACGGTATGACTGCTGATGAAACGATATGACTGCTCATGAGACAGTATGACTATTGATTAAACAATATGATTGTTCATAAAGGAGTTACACTTTAAATTAAACCGAATAGTTGTTATTCAGTTTTACCTCAATAGTCACAAATGTCATAATTAATTACGAGAATTAATTTAAGAGTGAATTAATCTCACTGACATATTAAGTTCCAAGTTTCAAGTGTCATCTTTTGATATTATAAATATCTATATAATAATATTAGAAAGCCCACTAGGAGAGTTCTTCTATCATGATTTAATTTACTACACAATAGAAACCTATACTTAATTACAAACATTAAGAGGAAGTGTTTCTTTCTAATTTGGGATAGATATCATTTTTTTTTTATTCATTTATAAATTACACCAACAATCCCCAACTAGCTTGTAATGAATGTCTATACTATCTTGCAAGTTATATACCATCAATGAAATAGTTTTTATTTAAAGGGATTAAAATGACATCTTTTTACCAAAATTGTTTTTTCCAAAAAAAAAAAATCAATAATATTTAACCAAGTTTTACCGGAGTCCATATAATTTGAAAGTAATAAATCATATCAAATTTCTTTAAATTATTAAATTGGATCCTTAATTTTTAATTCGTCAATTGATTAAATTGGATCTTCAATCTCTTTTATAGGGGGTTCGGTGTCACTGCATAACTTAATTATGACACTATATATAGTGACCATTTGTGATAATTCTGTTGCAGATTGAAAATATTTAGCGACACTAAAAGTGTCGTTAAATATATTTTGAAGAGCCATTACATGTTGTTTTCTGTTTTTTGTAGGGCAACGATAGTAAAACATGATGTTAATTTTAGCAACACACCGTGACCACAGCAACGAAGAGAGGCGAAACCTAATAATCAAAGAAAATTAGAAATTCTAAAATTGTTGGGGATTTTTAAAGATTCAGATATTAGATTAACATCAATTTCACTATAACCTTTTAAATAAAAAATTATCATTGCTTATGTTTTTCTAAATTATTTTATGCTATTATATTCTGATTTTATTTATAATTTATTTAAGAATAGACACCGGTTTCTTAGAATAAAAAACTTGTAAAAATTATACTCATCCCTAAAAACCAAAGAGTCCATAGCTTGTCATTTTATGACACTAGCCTTGCTATGTATATAAATAATCTCCACGGTTATAAAAACCAATCTGAGATTTCATTAATTTTTTTACATTAATCCCTAAAGACAGTAGATTTTGTAATTTCTTGAATTTTAATAAAAACTTTGATGTTAATCCCTTAAGATAGAAGATTTCATCACTTTTTAAGATTTAATGAAAATTTTGATGATATTCACAAAAATAGAAGATTTCATCAATTTTTTAATTTATAACAAAATTTTGACCTATCCTTAAAATCCAGTTCCCATACAGTGGTGTATAACCTTTTCGGTTTTTAGTATGGTTTCCCCCCCCCCCCCCCAAAAAAAAAAAAAAAGAGTTCAATTGTTTCTTTGGCTGCTTATCCAAGATAAAGTCTTCATCCGTGATTTCTTGTTTCAGCATGATTTCTTTTCTCTTCAGCAAGCTAGATGTATGTTTTGTAAAAGAAGATTTGAAACTTCAAGCCATCTCTTCATTCATTGTGTTTTTGCCTGGAAGTTATGAATGAAACTCCTATTTTGGTGGGGGTATTAGTGATTTTTTCCCAAATTCTATTGATAATATGTGCTACAAATGATGCAAGGAAAATTTCAGAATCTTTCATGACAACAACTTCTCTTTTCTTGTATTGCATGGAGTCTATGGCTACATTGAAATGATGTAATCTTCAATGATGCTATTCCAGATCTTAAGGGTTGTTTTTACTTTATCGATCCTCCACAGGTTCTCCTTATGGTTGAAGTTTGATGGCACAACTTTTGCTTTCACCGGTTTGGATTTAGGGATCAACTCTGATGGGATCTTTTTCGAGGATAACAGAAGTTGACTTCTTGTTTTTTTCTATTGTCTGGTCCCTGTTTTCTTCTTCCTGTTGTAGATACCGTGCTTTTATGTCTTCTTTATTTTTTATCTTCTCTTTGTTGCTTTTTTTTTTGCTATTAGGCTATTCTCTTTTTAGCCAAAATTTTTAATAAAATCTCCACTGTTGTAAAAAAAAAAAAAAAGTTCCTTGGTGACTTTAAAGAGATTTCTTTTCCTTACCAGTGGCAGAGTGGAACGCCACTAGTCATTTCAAAGCTTGAAGACTTGTAGCTAGCTGGTGACTCGAAATAAGGCTAGAGGAGGTCCCTTTTTGAAATAATCAGCAAAGAGTGCTATAATTAATTACATTGAGTAATCGACTGAGTTGGCCGAGTTACTGTCTGCATGTGGATTCCGCTTTTTTAGTTTCTGCGAGTCACCTCTCCACTAAGGTTCACTGTTGGTTTCTATGCAAGGCAAGATTGAAAGTTCTGTGAATAGATGAGTTGGAAGGTTAGAGTAAATGCTGGATGGTGTTTTTTATTTTTCCCTCTCATTGGCGCTGCTCACCAATAGCTCGGGTGCATTTGATGCTGATGGAGATGGAACCGAAGCTTATATATTCATCCACTTCACATGCTTTTTTTCTTATAATAGTCGAGTGTATTATAAGAAAATGGCTAAAAAGATAATAGCCTAGCATCCAGAAGTTCTAGCTGACCCAAAAAAAAAAGCAAACAAGCTTTAGAGGTTTTGAAACAGGGGAAGGAAAACAGTGTGGGAAAAGGAAAAAAACAATTGAAATCAGCTCCTCCTTTTTACAAAACCAATGCCATCATAGCTGTTATGAACATCCTCGCCAGCAGAGTCTGAAGAATTGGTATCAAGTCTCAGCCATAATGAGAAACTGCCGAAGATCAAGGAAAAACAGCTTTGAAGGTTTGGAGCAGCCTTATTAAAGATGATATCATTCCGATGAAGTCAAAAATTTCACACAACGCAAGAGAAGAGAAGTTGTCATGAGAGATTTTGTTGTTTGCCTTTCTCTATAGAAAACCATTAGCAGTACATATCATCAATAGATTTTGAAAAAACATTGATAATACCCCCACCGTGAAGGAATTTCATTCATAGATGCCAAGCAAAGTGGCAGTGGATGGATGAAGAGGTGACTTGAAGATTCCAGGCTTTTATTACAAAAAACACATCTAGAAGCCACTTCAGATGCTCATGATGATATTACCTGTTTCTTCTCTCTGAATTCATACAATCTTTCTTTCATACACTTTCATATTTTTCAGTAAAGATTGAGGATGAAGATACACCAAATTTAGATTGCATCAGAGGTTGCAGTCACTATCTTTACACGGGTTGGCTTTTTTTACTTGCTAAAGATGGCTAACTGTAATTAGAATGATGGTAAATGTTTCTTCTTTTCACAGTAATAAATTTCTGAGTCCTTACATCTCTCATTAATTATAACTACCTTACCGGTCATTATGTTCTTTTCTGTACCTGATGAATGATATTATTTCTGAGATTTTTGAACATGTAATGACGGAAGCCTGGGATGCCTGCGTTGCTGGTTCCCTTTGTTACGTTACTGGAGTCGCAATGTTTCGAGGTATCAGACCAAATTAATTCTCTTGCTTTTTTCAGCGATGCTGTATCTCTTGCTACTTGCTAGAGGCGTAATCCCAGGCTACCACTGTTTTGGTGTTGCCTCTCTCACCATAGTTATTAGGTTGAATTAATTAAATACCAGAAGATTTCTGAGTGTGTAATGACTGTATGATTAAACTTACCAATGCACTGTCAAGGCTGTGGCGCAAGAACTTCATGCGCCGGCGTGCGTCACCACTGTTCCACCATGTGCCGTCGCGGCCTCCACCAATTCCAGCAGCTCCAGTTTTTTTCTCCATTGCCTCCATTGAAGGTCCGGTTTTCAAGCTCACAAAGCATGCCATCTTGAGTTTATTTTTCATGAATTATGTTTGTATTTTGACAAATCCAACAATTATGATTTGATTTAGTTGTTTCTGGTTATGGGACACAATGTGGTGTTTTTTATTAAAAAAAAAAAAAAAAAACAGAGAGAATGCAAGAAAGAAAGTCACAGCTGCATTTGATAGAATAAATGTAAGTAGGAAATAAAATCCAACTCAAGACTAGATTACAAATGATTTCAATCCATTTACAGAAAAAGGGTATATAAAATATATTGTTATTAATACTATTGGTCTGAAGAATCATTTGAATGGGGATGTGATGGCATTTAGAAAGCACTAGTGGTTTAGATAACTAAATCGACGGGTATCATCTCTTATAGATGAATCGATGGGTATCAAGTTATATGCCATCTCCAAAATCAAACCATCTCTCATTCAACACGATTTAAAATAATCACTAAGCTCAATTTACTAATAAAAATTACAAATTTACACCGAATTTGAACAGATTTCTACGAGCCGATGTCACTAAACTCAAATTACTCCTAAAAATCTCAATATAAACCCATTAACTACTAGACCAACACCTCATTGACTAGAATCCACGTTGCTTTTCCACAAGAATCATCAGCTTCTTCAGTTAGAATGCTACAAGCCCATGTCTCTATACTTATGTTACTACAAAATGAGAGATATATGTGTCAAATTATTAGTTGAGTTCCTCTTAGGTGTTTTTGTAACTTAAAAGTTCATGAAAAAACAGATCTAAACTCGGATTGATTTTTTTTTATTTTAGATTGTGTTTGGTTTTTTAGGCAGTTTTTTTGGATCTAATATGGTTTCTTGATTCAAGTACCTAGAGACTGACATACTTGCTATAAAAGTATAATTTTAAAAAATACAATTAAAAAGAAATAAAATGACGTGATTAGTTAAAAAACTAAAAATAAAAAAATGGACATAACCTTTTTTTTTATTTTGTTCAGAAAACCTTATTTAAATAATATTGATTTTCTTGTTATGAGTTTAATTTTGAGAGAGGTTTTCTAGTGTATTTATGATTTTGTTTTTGTTTTTTATATAAATAAATTATATTTTTAAAAATTAAAAAAAACATTTATTTTCAAATAATATTTTTAATACATAGTTTTTCTAGTGATTGATGATGAAAATTGCAAATGAATGGAGGAGGAAGCATCAAGATCATTGGCTTGTTTGAAGGCAGATAGGCCCTTTGATCGTTAGATGATGCCTCTAAATGAGGCTCCACATTATAAAGGCATAACAGAGATAAAGAGAGAGGATGTAAGAAATAATTATATACTAGTTAAGTGACATGTGTTATATCGTGAGCTTACCTTTAATTTCCAAAATAAAATTGGGTGTAGGACCCAAGTCTATTTGGGTCCTCCCAGCAGGACCTAAGTATATTTAGGTCCTGTCGCGGCTATGCCAAAGTCTATTCTTGAGTTCGACTGGGAAGACCCAGGGTTATTTTTGGATTTTTCAACTAATAATTTGTATATAATTTTTAAATAAAACTAAATGTAAAATTAAGTATAATTTGATAAAATTATTATTACAATATATTTGATAAAATTAGTAAATGATATAACATTTTCTTTCAAATTCATCAATTATATTATTAATAATATTAATTACAATAAAATATGCTCTTATAAATTTTAATAAAAATAATAATATTTATAATACAATTGATAACATTTTTAGTAGTAATATTATTAATTAATATAAACATAATATTATTTATAACACCAAAAATAATAATATAAAATAATATTAATAAAAAAAATAATAATATTTTTAATACTAATACTATTAATTATACTAAAAAAATATATTAAGAAAAAATATAATAATAATTTTAATATTAATTATACTAAAAAAATAATATTAACAAAACAAATAATAATATTTTTAATATTAATACTCTTAATGTAACAACCCAAAATTTCCAGCAATATATATAATATCATTTGTGTTAAATAATACTTAAAAGATTGTATATGATTGAATGAAGTATATTAAGTCTATAATCTATAATTTATGTGTCATGGTTAAGATAATATCACCATTATAATTAGAAAATATTTACACAATAAAGTACAAGTTAAATAAGCTAGTATATTTAAGTTCGTACATACACAATATTATAATCTTTAAAAAATACAGAAAGTAATATTATTATCAACAATTTACATATTCAAAAGATTTACTGATAATAGAAATAAACTCTAAAACTACTAGAAAGTACAGTATTGAGATGAACCTGCATAATTAATGATTTAAAAAATAATCATGGTCAATTAGAGCATTTACATTATATATATATATATATATATATATATATATATATATATATATATATATATTAGTTACTCAAAAAAAATTACACATTTACAATCATATTAATTTATTATATTTTTTATATAATTACTTATTATTTGTATACTAAAACGTATGAAATTTTCACTTGGAGAATTTAAGTAAGGAATAAGCTTCAGGTGAGCGAGATAATATCATCTTAGATTAATTTTTTAACATGTAAAATTTAAGTCTAATTCAATAATTAAATAAAAAAAATTACCACAGTCATTGATCCATTATTCAGGAATTCAACCAATATGAACATATGAATTACATATTATTTTATATATGTTGAGAGAGAGAGGACGTGAGTGAGAGAGAGAGAGAGAGAGAATGGGTATAGATATCACAGCTGCATTTGATGGAATAAATGGTAAGGAGGTATATCAAACTCTTCCTGCCGGTCCTACAGACTTCCGTGAATCCGTAATGGTGTCTTAACTATTCTTTAAAAGAAATCTTTGGGATGTGAGAAATCTTTTGCCAATCTTCACCCGTCTCCTCCTTTCCGTAACGTTTCCTTAGATTGCGGCAACCACTTATGAATAATTCCTGTAGAGGCGCTGCCAAAACATAGTCTGGTAGTGCTCTCAACAACGGGCAATTACGAATTGTCAACTGTCGAAGTTGTGGCATAATGGATATTATTGAAGTTGTGTTGGCATCTTCTTCTCCCACTGATCTCCTTTCAATTCCATCCCACTCTTCTACTTCTTTGAGATTCCAAATCTCAAGTTTTTTTCATTTGGGGAAAGCAGTGACCCTTGCAATTTCTCCTTCATTAATACTGGCATTCTCATCTTTTTCTATACCTAAAAATCCAGCATCCAACCTTCTCACCTTCAACGACCTCAATACCAGGCCTTCAAGGTTAGTATCCATACTGCCACTGGGCTCATTTTCAATACGATATGGAAATGCAAACACCATTTCACCAAGCATAATTATATTGTATGGAATAAGAATAAAGTATGGTAAATTACACACCATCTTTGCCAAATTGAAATACTTCATTACAAAAACAAACTACTTGCCATTTATACTATCAAATGCAGCTGTGATATACCTTTCTCACATCCTTTCTCATCTAAAGGCATCATCTAACGATCAAAGGGTCTATCTGCCTTCAAACAAGCCACTGATCTTGATGCTTGCTCCATTCATTTGCAATTTCCATCCTAGTGAAGATCAATCAATTGTTTTCTGCAATTCACAACAAGAAATTTAGCACCAAATTCTTAAACCTCATTTTCAGTGGATTAAATCCAAATAAATGAGAGAATGGTAGACTTGGGAAGCTAAACCATTCATCTATAAGAGATGATACCCATCGATTTTGTGGATTAAATCCAAATAAAGTTATCGAAACCTAACACAAAACATCTTCAACAATAACTATGATTTCTGCTAGTGAAAGGCAAACCCCCTAGCACCTGTGCTTTCTAAATGCCATCACAGCCCCATTCAAAGAACTTCCAGACAGGGGATTCTTCAGACTAATAGTATTAATAACCATATGTTTATAATACCCTTTTTCTGCAAATGGATTCAACTCATTTATAATCTATTCTTGAGTTGGATTTTATTTCCTACTTACCATTTATTCTATCAAATGCAACTGTGACTTTCTTTTTAGCATTCTCTCTGTTTTTATTTTTTTTAATAAAAAACACCACATTGTGTCCCATAACCAGAAACAACTAAATCAAATCATAATTGTTGGATTTGTCAAAATACAAACATAATTCATGAAAAATAATGTTAGAGAATAATATAAATCATATCATGGGACCTTACCTAACAGCTTAAGCTATTGGGTTGAGATAGTTCTTTGATATGGTATCAGAGTCTTGATGACCAAGCGGTCACGAGTTCGAATCTCACTATCCCCATTTATTTGATAAAAATTACGCACAAGGTAAAGTGGGTCTGTGCAATTTTCAAACTCAAAGGATTTTCACTTGAGGGGATGTGTTAGAGAATAATATAAATCATATCCCAGGACCTCACCTAATAGCTTAAGCTATTGGGTTGAGATGGTTCTTTAACAAATAAACTCAAGATGTCATGCTTTGTGAGGTTGAAAATTGGACCTTCAATGGAGGCAATGGAGAAAAAAACTAGAGCTGCTGGAACTGGTGGAGGTCGCGACGGCACAAGGTGGAACAATGGTGACGCATGCCGGCGCATGAAGTGCATGCTCCACAGCCTTGACAGTGCATTGGTAAGTTTAATCATACAGTCATTTCACACGCAGAAATCTTCTGGTATTTAATTAATTCAACCCTAATAACAATGGTGAGAGAGGCAACACCAAAACAGTGGTAGCCTGGGATTACGCCTCTAGCAAGTAGCAAGAGATACAGCTTTGCTGCAAAAAGCAAGAGAATTAATTTGGTCTGATACCTCGAAACATGGCGACTCCAGTAACGTAACAAAGGGAACCAGTCCAACGCAGGCTTCCGCCATTACATGTTCAAAAATCTCAGAAATAATATCATTCATCAGGTACAGAAAAAGAACATTATGACCGGTAAGGTAGATATAATGATGCTGAGGTTATGGCTCATTTTGAGAAAAAGATATGGGTGTGTGTATCAGATCCATTTGATGAGGTGAGGATAGCAAAAGCTATCCTTGAGGCGCTTGAAAGGGGTGCACCGAATTTAGTTGAATTGGAATCCCTTTTGCAAAGTGTTTCTGAATGAATTAAGGGAAAGAGGTTCCTTCTTGTCCTTGATGATGTATGGACAGAAAGTCATGGGCAATGGGAACATCTGAAACTATCTCTTAAAGGCGGTGCACCAGGAAG
>Ga0325401_1005133_pt1 | contig 12468 bp, 4 predicted proteins | sample PopdelMetagenome_FD_205666 | JGI IMG/M metagenome (GOLD analysis project Ga0325401, IMG submission 205666) | Populus deltoides microbial communities from Bellville, Georgia, United States - Xylem-PdKOR-R2 | ecosystem: Host-associated > Plants > Phyllosphere > Stem > Wood/Secondary xylem | place...
TGTGTATGTTATATGTAGTAAAATGGCATTAATACGAAGAAATTTAGATAAAATTGTTGATGTGTATTAATCGAAAGACAATTGAGGATTTCTTAAAAGAATATATGGAATCAATTTGACACCATGTGTAAGTTTGGGTATAAATTGAGAAAAAATCTTTTTTATTGTTATTATTTTCTTGTGGTTTTTCAGTCACCATAACAAATGAGTGCTATGTAAAATATTAACTAATTGAACAAGGAAAATTAATTTTTTTATATAAAATATTGTTTATTGGAATTTTTTTTTTTGTTTTGAATTTTATTTTATCTTTTACCATTTAATTTACCAAGTATTGAATTTTATAATTTATTTTGGTTTATTTTTTGAGAGGTTATCTTAGTTTTATGATCCGAATCACGAGTTTTATAGTTTAATGTAGTTGACTTAGGTTTTTTGGGCTTTTTTTTTTGTAATTGAATTTTTTTCAATTTTATCCTTTAATATTTGATCGGAATGAGAATTAAGTTTTATAATTTGTTTTAATTTGTTTTTTATTAGGTTATTTAAGTTTTATGCCCTGAAAGTGTTTTGTTGGTTAACTTGGATAGATTTGGATTTTTTTTAATTTTTTTTTCAACATTAGATTGATTAAGATTGAATTTCAAAATTTATTTTGATTTGTCTTTTATTGGGTTATTTTGATCTTATGATTCATATTTTACAAGTTAATCCAGGTTGACTCAAGTCTTTTTTTAATTTATTTTTTAACTGATTTTTTATTTATTTTCAATAATGGGTTGATTGAAAATTAAGTTTCAATATTTATTTTGATTTGTTTTCTATGTGGTTATCACAGTCTTATGACTCAAGTTGATTCAATATATTGTCATTTTAATATTAAAAATAAAAGATGTCATCTTATTTTATTTTTTTCAACTATCTTTTCTAGTTATTAAGGTTGTTTTTGGACTATCTAAGTTAATTGAGTCATATTGGATCAATCCTTACGTGATTACTTTTTTTACTTTATAAAAATGCATTAATAATAATTGAATATTTTTTTAATATTTTAAAAATTTTAATATGATTCACAGCATAGCACATGTAAATTATCCAATGGCAAGTATCCAAGTTGTATCGGTGGATGATAATTGGTGCATGACTTATGTCCAAGAGGAGCCAAAACACCCAAGCATCAGCATCGCATACCTGTTGATTGCTAATTGGCGACCAAAATAGCATTTAAGATTGGAATCCCTTTATTTTCTTTATTGGTGTGAGCTGTCATACAAGAACCAAATCAATTAATAAGCAAGATGTCTTCAATTAATACCTCCCATGATGGTGATGCAACAAGTAACGATTCCCGTAACAAGTACCCAAAGGGCCCTTACCTAAAAAGATAACTGATGTAAGTTTCCCTGCCATACCTCCTTCAATTAATAACGAGAGTAGTGTTGTACCATATGTGCTACCCTTCATATATAACCATGGGAAACCATCTAGCCAATATTCTCTAAAAATGGAAGATAAAAGATCCATATATCATATTGCTAACTATATGTCAACTTATAGGCTATCCAAATCACTCAAAACCTTTGCACATAAATTTTTCACATATTACATCCCTTGGAATGTAGAAAAGTCACTACTTCATCCATAATAGAGTCAATCTATACAAGAAGAACTAAAGGCCTTACAGAAAAACAAGACTTGGAAGTTGGTTTCATTACCTAAAAAAAAGAAAATAGTAAGGTGTAAATGGGTCTTCTCCAATAAATATAATGTTGTAGGATCCATTGACAGGTACAAAACAAGGCTTGTTGCAAATGGATACACACTGATGTATGAGATATATTATTAGGAAACATTCTCACTAGTAGCAAAACTGAACACACTTAGAATTTTGTTATCACATGCAATAAATCTGGATTGGCCATTACATCAGCTTGACGTGAATAATGCATTTCTCCATGGTAATTTAGAATAAGAAGTTTTCATAGACATTCTGCCAGGATACTCGGCAACTTTAGATTACAAAGTAGTATGCAAGCTATAAAAGGTCTTGTATGGACTAAAGCAATCTCCTCATCCATGATTTGGTTGTTTCAGTGCAACGATGAAAACATGTGGATTTTAGGTATAGAACCTTGAACCATATTCTTTTCCTAAAAACCAATTTGGAAAGGTGATAACACTGATTGTTTATGTAGATGACATTATCATCCCAAGTAATGACAAATAAAAAATTCTTAAACTCCAAGAGCAATTATTAGCTGAATTTCAAATAAAGAACCGAGGGGGACTCATATACTTATTGGGAATAGAAGTCTCCAGATCAAAGCAAGGCATATTTTTATCCAAAAAATATGTCTTTGACTTGTTATCTGAAGTTAGGTTGCTAGAGTGTAAACTAATCGAGACTCCCATTGTCCAAAATCATCAACTTAGAATATACATCGATCAAGTACCCATGAACAAAGAAAGATGCCAAATGATAGTTGGTAAGCTCATTTACCTATCACATATTCAGCCAGACATTGCTTATTTCGTAAGTGCGATGAGCCAATTCATATACAGTTCTAGTGAAAATCACACGAATGCAGTAACTAGAATCCTTCAATATTTAAAGTCCTCTCCTGTGAAAAGACTAATGTTTACAAAACATGATAATTTAAATGTTGATGGTTACACCGATGTAGATTAGGCAAGAAATATTTCAGATAGAAAGTCAACGTCATGTTATTTCCCCTTTGTAGGGGTAGTTTTGTCATTTTAAAGAGCAAGAAACAGAAAGTTGTTTCGTTGTCCAGTAATGAAGCAAAGTTTTGAGGTAAGGCCAAAGGTGTATGTGAACTCCTTTAGATGAAGAGGCTACTAATAGAAATAAGTTTTTTCCTAACTCAGAAATGAACCTGTTTTGCGACAACAAAGTAGCTATTAACATCTCTCATAATCCAATCAAACATGATCGAACTAAGCATGTTGAAGTTGACTAACACTTCATTAAATAAAATATTGAAGAGAAAATTATTCGGTTCATATATGTCAATTCAGAAAACCAGCTAGCAAATATGACAGTATCTAGAAAAGAGTTCTACATCTCACTTGACAAATTAGGTATTAGAGATATTTATACACCAACTTGAGAAAAAATATTAGCATGAGCTCTGATACAAGAACCAAATCAATTAATTTATGAAAAGTTCTGTAAAATCTATTACTCCAAGGGATAACCATAGTTATAGCTTTCAATCTTGTACATTTAAAAATAGCTCCTATTAATCTACATATACCTGGAAAATATGTTTTTGTAAGATGTGAGGAAAAGACATAAACTTTTATTAGTTTTGGTAGTGTTGTTATCTTCATTAAATCTAATTTTATTAAATTAACATATTATATCATAAAAATAATTAGAACTTTATATTTTTTTATTTCTTTTAAAAAATCTAAATTATTAAATTCAAAATAAATAGTTAGATTTGAAATATTATTGCTTATATTTAAAAAAAATACAAGAAAAATATTAATTTCTCTCCATTTGATATAATGTATTTGCGCTAGAGTTAAAAAAAGATTTTTAAAGTATATTTGAGAAAAAAATTAAATTAAAGCCTTGTCAAATATTTTTTTCAGATGATTTTGGTACATTATATTGAAAACAACAACAAAAAAATCTGAAAAAAACATTATATATATATAGCCCAAACGCGCCCTTACAGGTGTATTACTAACAAACCCGAAGTGAAGGCAAGCGTTATGGAGCGCGAGTATAGAGTTTTTTCGTAAATACACGAGAGTACGACTAATGGGCTAGCAATAGAAAGCGTGACAGAAGTTTATTTTCTTTTGGGGTTCAGAAGAATCATAACATGACGTGGGACAATCTCAGCTGGTGATTTTGTGTCTTTCGATGCACATGATCAATCGTCAACTTCTTCATTACATTACCTTGCAAATTACAAAAACAATTAAAAGACATAGCAAAAATACCATGGACTCCATCGTAGTGTTTTTTTTTTTTTTTATCTTTTATGACTTTTTTTTTTAATTTCAATTATTATTTTTTTTTAATTTTATCCTTTAACTCCAAGTTATTTCACATTTAATCCTAAAACAATTTTTTCATTAGCTTCTTATAAGCTTCTTGGAGTGTAGAAAAACCACGCTATTTATTTAGTTCTTAATTTAAAAAAATTAAATACAATTTTATGACTTGAAAAAAATATAAAAGGACCAAATCTAACACATTATCTAAACCAAGGTTTTTTTTACGATTTAGGTAGCATATGTTCAATTTTTTTGGCTTTCAGATTTTTCTTGGCTTTTCTTTTTAACCCATTTAGTTTTTATAATTTTTATTTTAGTCCAAGATTATATTCTATTTAATTTTCAATCTTCATATTTGAGAGAATATAGAGAAAGCCTAAAGAAAATAACAATGAAAAAAGAAAGTTGATGACTAGTCAAGTTTCGACCATAAAACAAGTTATTTTTAGTGTTTACAAGTTTTATTTGTTGAAGGAAGTTTTATTTTGGTGTTTTTTTTCTTTATTTTGCTGGAATATATAAATCAGGGTTGATAAAAAAAAATATTTTTTTGAACTTATTTATGTGTTTTTGAATCAGTTTAGAAGTGTTTTGAGTTAAAGATTTTGACGTTATAAAGGTTTTTTTAAAGTATTTTTAGATAAAAATAAATTAAGAAATATTTTTTTAAATCAGAAAAAAAAAATTAACTTTAATTTTTTTTATGACCTCTACAATAGTTAAAAACTAGACTTCAAGATGATGCATTGTTTGATTTTTTTCTAAGAAAAAGGTGAACAACATGTTGGAGTAGGTGAAAAACGTGGTCTACTCCTCGAGGCAAGGAAAAAAAAATAAAAAGCCAAGCCCAAAGGCCTTGCCTTATAGGACCACATATATTGCCCTTTCATTTCATGGGCTAACCACACTTACTCACTTAGGCCCAGATATTTTAATTTTTTTTAGCTTTTAAACTATTTTTTCTCTTAAACTTAAATTTAAATTCAATAAAATTATTTTTTGTTTTTATCTTTGATTTGATTTTATCTCTTTCTTATGAATGTATATTTTTAGTGTCATATAATAAAAGATAAATTTTAAAAACATTTATGAAACCCAACATCATTCAGGTTATGAGTTTTATGTGTTAGCTAGGCTAACTTATTTAGATTTAAAACGTCATTGACTCGATATTTTAAAAAAAATAAGGTGAAACAATATCATTTTGAAATATTTTAAAAAAAATTAAAGTGGGGTCTTGAAATTTTTTAATTGAAATTTATTTAAATTAATAAATTAAAAACATATTATGGATATTATTTAATTAAGTATAATTTAATTTTTACTTTGTTTATTTTAGATTATATCATGTTTTCTAATATTAACCATTGTTTTTGTGCTAGTATTGTTTTTCTTAAATTTTATTATATCATTTTTCTTTTTGCATCTATTTTTTATCATATAATTAGATCAAAAACTTGATTAAAAAAATATTAAACCCAATTAGATTTATGACTTGTATGGTGCATTTGACGAGTCACGATAAAAAAAATATTAAAATTAATTTTGTATTTTTCTAAATCAAATCACTGTGTTGGGTGTGTATGTTACTGATGTTATGAAGTCACACAAGTCATAAGCAGGAGCGGAGTTAAGAAATTTAATATGGAGGGTTAAATTAATAAATAAATAAATTCTAAGAAAGTGAAAGTTAAAATTTTCGTAGTTTTAGAACTAAAAGTTAAAATTATTTAAGGAAAAGGCAGGGGAAAAATAAAAGTTTTGCAGGGGCTGCCCCTGTCTTCACCTGTGGTTTGTTTTTGTGTTTTAAAAGCGTTTTTAAAAATAATTAAATTTTTTTATTTTTTTCTTTACTTCAAATTAATATTTTTTTAGTGTTTTTAGATCATTTTGATATGTTGATGTTAAAAATAATTTTAAAAAAATAAAAAAAATTATTTTAATGCATTTTCAAGTGAAAAGCAACGGCAACCATACTCCTGTATACATTAATAATTTTTATTTTTAAAATTTTAATTGTTTACGCTATTACTCCATGTAATTACAAGTCTACAGTTTCACGTGAATAATAAAAATATTAGGATCATTATGAAATGGGCATCCGTAAAATGCTAATATTAGTTAACCTATTAAATTTGAATTTGATTTTTCTATTATTTTATTCAAATTTATAATTTAGTCAATATCAATATTTTATTGTAACGATATTGTAAACCCCTTTCTCAATATGTGTGAAGACTTCCAAGTTTTTGTAATTGTTTCTCTATGTTTCTTAATAAAAATAGATAATTGACCCCATTACCCTATGGATTAAATTAAAAAAAAATTGAATATAAAAATATTTAAATGTTATTAATGTGTTTTTTTAGAAAAAAAAATAAATAGTGTGAGAGTTTACCCAATGTAGTTGACTTTATTGGTCTGAAAACAACTCATACAACATGTGAAAACAATATTTGACTAAGCAAAATTTTAAGATAATATCTTTTTTTAATATTAAAATAACAACATATTAGATTGACATGGGATAACCCGAGTTAACATATAAAATTCTTGACCCAGGTTATAAGACTATGATAACCCTATAGAAAACAAATCAAAATAAATTATGAAGCTTAATTCTCAATCAACCCAATATTCATAGATGAAATTGAAAAACAAAATCAATTAAGAAAGAATCTAAATAAATGACTCGAGGTAACATGTCAAACTTTCAAACTGAGACATAAAACTGAGATAACCCCATGAAAAGCATATCAAAACAAATTACAAATTCCAATCTCCAATCCACGTAATATTAAAGGATGAGATTAAAAAATAAATCAATTAAAAAAAGAACAGAAAAATAACTTGAATCAATCCACCAAACCTCTAACTCAGGGTCATTAGACCGGGATAACTTTATAAAAAAATAAAAATGACCTGATTTAACCCGAGATAACTTGTCAAATCCACGACTTTGATCTTGAGATTGAGATAACCCCATAAAGAGAAAGCCAGAATAAATTATAAAGCTTGATAATCAATCACTTCTATCGGACCTAATGTTGAACGATGAAATTTGTGAAAGTCTTAATTAAAAAAATAGCATAAAAAATAAGTCAAGTTAACTCGAGTTAACTGTTAAGCACTATTCTCAGGTCATGAGACCAGGATAACCTAATGAGAAACAAACCGAAACAAATCATGAAGCATAATTCTCAATCAAACACAATATTAATTGATAAAATTGAAAAAAAAAAGTCAATTAAAAAAAGAAAAAAAATGAACCAATTAAGTTAATACACCAAACTCACAACTCAGGTCATGAGATGAAGACAACCCAATAAAAAGCAAGTACAATATTGAAGAACCCGTGACCCGCGTCATGAGACTGATATAACCTTTTAGAAAGAAAATTAAATAAAAAAACAACTCGATTTAACCAAGGTTAAAATACCAAAACTCGTGACATTGATCGTGAGACCAAGATATTCTCATAAAAAGCAAATCGAAATAAATCATGAATCTCAATTCTCAACCGATCCAATGTTGAATGATAAAATTGAAAAAAAAGTCAATTAAATAAAAGACACGAAAAACAACCCAAATCCATTTGAGTTAACCCGTTAAGCACTATTCTCGGGTTATGAGACCATGATAACCCAATGAAAAGTAAATAAAACAAATCATAAAGTTTAATTTTAAATCAAATCAATATTAAAGGACGAAATTAAAAAGAAAATTAAGAAAAAAAATGAGTCAACCAGGTTAACTTGTCAAATCAAGTTAACCCATCAAACTTGAAATTCATGTCACGAGAATGTGATAACTAAAAAAATTTTAATATTAAAAAATAAAATTAAACAAAAAAAATTAATTAAAACAAAATCAGCAAAGCAAATCACTATTTTAATAAATAGTGTTCTGGTAGGAATCTGCATCCTCCCTCTTTTAGGTTAAAGTTAATAAATTACAATAAACCCTGAAGGTAACATGAAATTATAGAAAGCACCTAAATATTCGAAGATTCGGCAAAAAGCCTATTTGTATCCAAAATATCGTTAATTGCTATTTAAAAATGTAGTTAAATTAATGAATTAATAAATTAGAAAAAAAGTATTAGAAAAATCTAACCAAATGGAAAGAAATTAGATAATAAATTTAATATTTCTCATCTACTAAAAATAATGATGATCATGTCCACTTTATTTTATATTCTTTTTCTAATTTGTTAAGTTTTTTTAATTTAATTATCTTTTTTAGTTGTAACTAAGAGCATTTCAGACGCGATATGGGATTTCTGTAATATTTTTTCAAATAATATATATATATATATCCCATTGTCCATCACTTTTGAATACTCTCTTTTATGGACAACAATTTCATACTGTATAAATAGGTAATATCCATTAACAAAGATAGCTTTCGTGTATCTATAGACATAAAATTCTTTGGACCTAAAATTATTTGGGTTGAATGTTTTTAATTTTATGATTAAACCCTTAATTAATTTGTGGGGGGAAAACAATTTCAATAAAAAAAATCCTAGAAAAGAGAGGTTTTAAGAAATTTATATTGTTACACGAATGAGTTAGGTAACGTAAAAGGAAAAAACCTTAAAAGATTAGTCTAATAAGGGTTTTTAAAGCTTGTTTGGAATTGTGAGAACGGTAATTCTTCAAAGTGTTTTTTTGTTTAGAAATATATCGAAATGAAATTTTTTATTTTTTAAAAATTATTTTTAATATCAGCACATCAAAACAATCTAAAAACATAAAAAAATTATTTTAAAAAAAAATCAAAATTTTAAAAACACAATTTCCATCAAATTCTAACCAGACAGATCATTAATTTCCAAGTTCAAATTTCGAAGTCAGTATTTAAAGATTTTTATTCAATTTTCTGAGTGTACTATGATGCTGTAAGAAGAGAGAGAAAAAACGGTAAGAGTGGGACAAAAAAAAAAGAAAAAGAAATTAAAGAGTGACACGTGTTGCAAGTAGGAACCCAGAAACTGATAACTCATTTTATCTCTATGGAGGGTTTTTTTAATATAAAAAAATATTTCACGATTAATCTTTAAATTTAATTAATTTATTAAAAACTATTTTTAAATCATGATGATGCGTCATAAATATTTTACTGACAAACAATATCAGTCTTCAACCATAGTAAAATGAACAATAAAACAGTGTCCTCGTTTAGTCTATTTTGTAATTTATTATACGAATTAAATTAAAGCCTAAAGATTTGAATAAAATCACAACTCTACCATTGTAAGAGCTCATGTCCTTTTCGTGCTCTTACTTTTGTATTGTATATGGTACACCTCGTTGTATTATAAAATTACTAAGAGTATAGTACTTGAAATGTGGATGTATATTTGGAAATTCTTAATTATTATTCTAAATATTTTAAAATAAAAATATTTTTTTAATATTTTGAAACTTTGAAACTAACGTAGATGTTTAAATTAAAATAAATGTATTAAAATTAAAAGTATAGCTATGAGAAGCAAAATAATTATTCAAATGACTAAAAGAACTGATTTTTTATTTAATCTTTTTGTGATATAATTTCATGAGATAAAATTTTAAATTATAGAAAATGATAAAATTAAAAGAAAAAACCACAACGTAAAAGATAGATAGAGAAAATATATGGTCAACCTCAAAGCTTTTAAAATTTTTATTTTATTTATTTTTCAATCTCTGAATTTGAAAGAGGAGAAGGAAGCTCGTTATAAAACATTAAAAGAGATAAAGTTGTTGGTTGACCACATTCTAGCCACAAAAAAATTATCTTTGTGTCAATGAATTTATATACTAAGAGGAGTTTAATGAAAGTGTTTTTTCCATCTAAATATTGCAGAAAAGTAGATTAAGTTTTGTTTGGTTTATTTCTATTCGATTGATTTTTAAAAAAGTGATTTTAGAGTGTTTTAGAGTTGTTAAGTGGTCTTTTAAAGTTTATGTAGTGTTGTGGAGATGTTTTAAGGGGGGAAAGATATGAAAATTGTGTTTTTGAAGTCTAAAAACCTAACCCTATTTTCCTAGTCAAGAGAGGTGACTAGAAAAGCGATTGATCGATTACATGAGTAGACGACAATACATCGTCTTCCCTTGAGGAAAAAAAACCAATAAAAAGGCATGGACCTGGGCTTTTAGGCCTATATGTGTATGGGTTGTTGATTAAGGCAAGATGTGTGGGTTTAGTCCATCAGCACCTCGTCTCTTTTGTGTTTTTTTTGTTTTCATTTTTTAATCCTTTCCATTAGTTATTTCTATTTAAATATTGATTTATGTCATCTTTCTTATTTCATAAACAAATTGATTTAACTTTGTTTTTTAAATAGTGATTGATATTTTTTATATATTTTTTCAGTTGCTTGATGCTTTAAATGGATTAATTTGATTTGTATATAAAAAAAAATTCCTCTTATATCTTATATGAATTACTTGTATTTGTATGATTTTTTATAAAAACAAAAATAATTTGTTACTAGCAACAAAATTTAGTCACTAAGATAAATGAGTGAAAATATTTAAAATACAAGGAACATCTAGTTTAAAAAGTTTTATATGTGTATTTATTTTTTATTTCTACTACGAAGATTAACTTTCTACTTTAATATTTAATTAGTGTTAATAAAATTTTTATTTATTTATCAATTCACTTGTTTCTTAGTTTATTTTATAAAGCATAAACAAGATCTTTTTTGTTTCTCAATATAAAAAAAAATATGATACATGAAAACATATTCATAGCGTAATTATTTTTTTCACGTTAAAAATTAACTTGAAATCCTACCATTGCATAAACAACACGGTTGCATTTCTTAATTAAAAAAATTATAATATTTTAAAATGCTTTCACAGCATTAACACATTCTTTTACTATGTTTAAAATTAACTTGAAATTCTACCCGTAACGTAACGTTGATGACAAAACTAGTAGATTCTTAAGGAGGAAAAAAGGAAAAGACAACACAAAAAGTAACCATATCTTGAAAGGAGGGGCATATGTCACTTTCCCATCATTTCATAAGTCGAAGCAATGGTGTCATGACCTATTTTTGACCTCTAATTTTTCTATGTATTACAAAAAATATTTTTTTCCAAAAAATATGTTGTCAAAGTAAATAATAAAAAGAAAAAAAAAGAAAGAGTTTAGGGAGTGATTTAAGAACAAAGAGAGAACAAGGGACTGAAAAGAGTAGGGACTGGAAAATAATAGGGGAAGAATATGGGAAAGAGAAAACGAGAAATAAATTGGAGGATCAAGCAAAATTAAAAAAAATATATTGAAAAAAATCCTATACATTAAGAAATAGTAGATTTAATTAATCAGGAATTTATGGTCAAGAAAGAAACAATATAATTATTTAATATTATTTTTTCAATTTAATTTTTCATGTTTTGTACGGCATCTCAAACAATATAAACAGATGGCATACATAAACACAAAGGTAGGATACGCATACAAAGATTGAAGGTGAGACTCTTGAAAAAAATTCTAGCCAAATAAAAGACCTTGCTGAAAGAAGACAAAAGAGAAAAAACCCTAGCCACCAAAATCCTTGAAGTTTCCAATCTCTATCCTTGCTCAACCACTGACCATCGTGACTACCTCCATTGCCCACCGCCTACGTCCGCTCACTTTGGCAATCCCATCCACCGCAGCCAAATATTTGTGGTTATTTATGTTGGTCATGCTTGGTAAAATAATTAATTTATAATGGGTTAATATAAATTAAAAAATTAAAAAAAATAATTTGAAACTCTATTTACCATTATTTCAAATCTCGTTCTATAATTTAAAAAGTGAGAATTGATTTTTATATCAAACTTAAATCTCAAATCATTATTCTAAGAATTCTCATCTCCAACAATAATAAATGTAAGCATTTAGTTTATGTGAAATACTAGCATGTATACATAATATGTTTTTTTTTTTTTATCATAAAAGCAAATAATAATTAGATATGATATTTTATAATAATTTTCATTTTTTTTAAGAATAACCAGCTCTTCGTCACCAAAAAAATATATATTTAAAGACCAATTAAAGTGGTTTTTCCCCCTCATGTTTTCACATGATAAGATTGCGGAGATATAATCGCGACAAAAGGTACCTCAAGTCATGAAAGAAAGTCCCAAATTTCTAATAATAATTATAAAAATAAATAAAGAAATTCCCTAAATTATTGGTGGAGTGCTTGGTTACGGTCCATACCACGTGCCAAGATACGGTAATGTATTAAATTTATTTCCAGTACCAGAGCCAGAGCACCATTTATCTCTGGCCTTTACGTTCTTTTCACCGTTCTTCATTGTTGCAACTCGCAAGAAGCCATGGATCCTCAGGAGCTTAAACAAGGCATAGCCGAGCTTTACGACGAGTCGTCAGGTGTGTGGGAGGACATATGGGGAGATCATATGCACCACGGGT
>Ga0325401_1005134_pt1 | contig 12467 bp, 10 predicted proteins | sample PopdelMetagenome_FD_205666 | JGI IMG/M metagenome (GOLD analysis project Ga0325401, IMG submission 205666) | Populus deltoides microbial communities from Bellville, Georgia, United States - Xylem-PdKOR-R2 | ecosystem: Host-associated > Plants > Phyllosphere > Stem > Wood/Secondary xylem | place...
CAAAATACCCTTCATCTGACATGATAATTATAAAGAAATCAATTTGAAAGTACCAAATTGCATTTGAAGCCGATTTTAAAAATAATTATTTTAAAAGTATTTTGGTCTTTTTACTATACTTTTGAAATGCGAAAAGACTTCCTTTCCCCTAATCAATTTAGTAATGATAAATGCATATTGTGAAAATATTATAATACTTCTAATAGCTAATTTTAAGTTTTTTTGGTGTGAAGAACAAAATTACCATTATACTATTTCAATAAACAATATTTTTAAGTTTGGATCTATAATGTTTTTCCATGGCCTCTTAGCTTTTGTTAATGTGTTTATTAGAATCAATAACTCATAATTTTATTAGATGATGTATCATATCTCAAATTATTTTAAAAAAATATTGATTGATGAAATTATAGTTTTCTTGTTACAAGTAAATATTTTATTTGAATTATAAATGCAAATGAACATTTATAGAATGATTTCAATTTAATACATATTAGTAGCTCATTTTTTTCATGTTCACCGCATAACACCTAATAAAAGATAAATTATTTCATCATAATTTTTCTCATATAAACAATTCAATATGCATTAAAATAATAAAATATATAAATTCCACATTGAGTAATCAGTTATTATGATTAAGAACTTATTATTTCATAAATATTCAGTAATTTATTTATGTTTTTTAAGGCATAAATGAAAATTTTAATAATTATACATAACAAAATAAATTTTGGAGGGCCATGACCTCCTCATGACCTTAATCAAAGTGATATAATGCAAGTTAAAATATATAATGCAAGTCAATGCAAAATAACAATAACAACAAACACTTGATTTTAGAACATAAGATATCTTCAATTATCTATATAGAACAATACTATGAGACCGTTGGAAACGTAGAGCAACCCGTGTTTTTTAAAAAAAAATTATAAAAAATTAATATTTTTATATGTTTTGGATCGTTTTGATATGCTGATTTTAAAAATAATTTATTTAAAAAAAAATATTATTTTGATACATTTCGATATAAAAAATACTTTGAAAAACAATTACAACCGCACTCTTAAACAAATCGTATATCATTAACGTTATTTAATGTCATAATTTTATATTTTGAAATCACATATAATATTAATATCATAAATGTGAATTATAGAAATAAGATTATTGAGTATATAAGCCTCTTTGCACTAATTTAGTAAGATTTTATTTTATATGATGCTATAAAAACCTTAAAGAGATTTAAAAACGAACATGTAAAAATTTTGAATCCAGCCGGAAACGCAATAGATAGATAGGAAAAAAAAAAAACCCCCTTTACGTGGGCCCACTCTACCAAATACAAATAATAGTTATAAACAGTGTTTTAAAACCCGGACCGGCCTGGCGGGTCGACACGTGCCTGGGACCGGTCCGGGTGGAGATAAAAACCCGTTCGGGAATTGGTCCTATAAAACCGGGTCGACCCGGGACCCGGGCCACCCGGTCAAACTTGAAAGAGACCCGGTTAATTTTTTTTATTTTGACTGTTATTAAACGACGTGGTTTTAGCTTTCTCAAATGACAAAACGCTGAAGAATAAATATTGAAGAATAACAAAGTAAAATCATTAAATCAGTAACCTAATTCCTCAGGGACGTCGACGTCTGGCTATTGATCGCGAAAAAGGTTTGAATCTCCTTCTTTCACTCTTTGTTTTCTTTATTTTGGGCCGTTTACTCATTTCTGCATCAATTTCAATTTCAGAACTCTCAACTGATATGCTGCCATCGATTTATTATTCGTTGATTCATTCGCAGCCCAGTCGTCTTACGTTTGTCTCTCTAGCACGATTTCTGTCTTTTCTCCGGCCAGTTAAAAGTACATACACAGAAATTCAATTTAATTATTTTTTTTTATAAATAAGAATCGAACCGCACTTTAACCCAGTCCGATCCATTGCAATATCTGTGTAAAAATTCTCAAATAAGAAATGAGGTGGGGTCCACACCTGCCAAGCCGTCAGCTCAATCAACGACTATACACCACATGATAAAAAGAGAATGCTATAGTTACCATATCACGTGACCTCCTGAATCTTGTCTGCTTAATTACTCTAGATATGGCACCCCGACACAACTACATCATCACGCCCGTACCATTTTAGATCTACCCTAGATTTTCAGACTCCGTTTCTCTCGACTTTTGGCCCCACTCACCTTGCCTTTTCTTCCTTTTTCTCATTCTTTTTTATTTTATTTTAAAAAAAATATTTCTAAAAAAATTTGAATTTTTTTAAATTAATATATTTTTAATATTTTTAAATATTTTGATGTGTTAATTTTAAAAATAATTTTTTAAAAATAAAAAATATTATTAACATATTTTTCTAAATAAAAAACACTTTAAAAAATAACTATATTTTTAAATATATATATGTAATTTAATTAAAAATTAAAAGTATTTCAAAAAGTAAAATTTTGTTTTCTTGAATTAGCCGTGGCCGCTTGAGTGAAGTCACAAATTACTCTGAAGAAGTCTTCCACGAATTTTTGAAGGATATCTAAAGGATCCAAATAACTCTCATCTGCAAATCATACAAACCTCGCTCACTCGCGCCTTTGCTAACATGCGCTCGGTGTTCATATAGTTATAATCCTATGGAGTCCGTCGTAAATGTGCCGTCCTGCTGTTTATTGGCACGCAATCTAGGTGATTATTATCTGATTATCAAATTCGTCAATAAACAAAAACAATTCCAATTACATCTCTCATCTATACCATAATTTTATTGATAGGTGTTTGGAGATTTTAGTCGTTGTTTTTTAAAATATTTTTTATTAAAAATATATTAAAATATTTTTTTATTTTAAAAAAATTAGTTTTGATATCAACATATTAAAACAATTCAAAAATATAAAAAAATTAATTTTAATCAAAATTAATTTTTACATTTTAACAGCTATTTGGGAATGTAGTTGCGGTTGCTTGTTGTGTCGAAATACATCAAAATAATTTTTTTTATTTTTAAAAAATTATTTTTAAAATCAACACATTAAAATAATCCAAATCATATAAAACAAATTAATTTTTACACATTGATCTTAAAATTTTTAGGGGAACTCCCAAATGCTCTTTAGAATGCAATACTAAACGGGGTTATATGGAAAATGCTTGATAGATGACTTATACCTTGATTACGTGCCAATAAACGGCAGGACGACACATTCGAATGCAATACGACCAACTCCACAGGATCATAACTACAAGAACAGAGAGCGCATGTTAGCAAAGGCAGCAGCTCACAGTGATCGAGGCGAGGGTGGTGGTGGACCCCAGTCTTTGTGCAGTCACGTCATCATTCAACACGTACCTACCACATCAGTGACCTCTTATTTTTTAAAAAAATTCCTGTCCATGGAGCCCACAATCTCGCGACTTTTGTCTCGTGTTTCTTTGTTGAATATCGTTTGGTATGTGCCTTGCACGTGGGTGGCGTCTACACCGTCTAGAAGGGGTATGATGTGCTCTATAGTAGCCTAACAGTGACTTTCAACACGATCTCTCTATCCCATGACGGCACATGTGGATTTTGCATTAAAAAAAAAAACTCCCCATTAATTTTCACGCCTATATTTCTTTAAATTTTTTAATTTATTTTTTAAATTTTATCTTAATTTTTTAATTTATAATTTTTTTTAATTTTTTTCACCTATCATAATATTATATTTGATCCATATTCTTTTAATTATTATTTTTTTATTTTTTATCCTTATCTTAATTTATTTTATTTTTCAATTTGATCCCTCATAATTTTATTTCATTTAATTTTATTATCAAATTTAGTCCTCATTTTTTTGATTGCTATTTATTTTTATTATTTTCTTAATTTATTTTATTTTTTAATTTCATTCCTCAATGTTTTATTTAATTTAATTTTTATAACAGATTTTGTCCTCATTTTTTTATTCATTTTATTTTTCAATTTTGGATGATTAAGGGTTTTGCTTCACGATTTTTTTGGTTTTCCTTTTATAGGATAACCTGATCTCATGACCCGGGTCATAAAATACAAATATTAACTCGATTTGACTTTAGTCCTTTTTTATATTTTTTTAAAATTAAATTTTTTTAGTTTCATCCATTCAATGGAGTTGTCTCGTTCTCATATCATGGGTCGCTAATTAGTCGAGTTAAACCAGGTTAACTCGGGATGTTTTCAATGTTTTTTTATTAATTTTTTTTTTGTTTCACCTTTCATTATTTAATTTACTTAAGAGTTTATATCCATTGTTTTATTCAATTTTTTCTGTATGAGGTTATCTTGACCTCACTGTTGGATCATAAATTTAGCATATTAACTCGCGGTATAATATTAACAGGAGTTTATTTTTGTTAATTAGCAATTATTTTTTTTTTTAGTTTTTTTTTTATTGTTGTTGATACTTTTTTTTTATAATCATGTTATTAATTTACTGAACTTTTTTAACCATTTAAATCAATAACTCGATCCCACAATTTTCTTGCTCCTTTGAAAACACTTTCATTATTTTGGGCATCTTTTTTTTTTTTTTCCCCGCTAGGAAAGCTTTGATCCAGTTTACGGCATAGTGAGAACTAGCTCTCTAGTTTTAATACTATTAGAGTTCAAACTGCAAGTATTAGTCGATGATTTCGTAGCTAATAGCTATTATTCATTTTTCTTTAGAAATCATTGACATGGATGGATTTCACAAGAAAATATCATATTAGTTACAATCGCTTTCTCGTTTCATCAGCATAACCCGTTGGAAATAGTTTTGGATAACAGTAAATATTGATAAAAATAAAACAATATTACAAAAGAATCCAAAACATTTAGGAGAAGCACTATAGATCAATTTACATATTTACTTCGACTTGAAGATTTACTTCAATTAAATTCATGGATTTTTATGATGTCAATGAAAAAAAACAGTACTTGGTTGATGCTTGATTTTAAAAAAATATAATTCAATTTAATTAATTTAGAACATCTAAATCTTTAGAGATTGAGTTTGAATTTGAAATTAGTACTCAAGGATTGAAGTGAATAAAAGGAAAGGAAGTGGAGGGCTATCATCATATGAGAAAGGTTATTGCACTTATGCAATGCGTGAAGAGGCCACCAACATCCATTTGCGAGCTTTTTTGGTATCATTTCATTAATCCCGGTGGTCTCTTTCTTATATGGCAATGTATGTACATGTAAGAGGTCTAGTTTAGCTTTGATGACCTAACTTTACTTTCTTTCTTCCCCTTTCTTTTCACTCTCTTTTTCTTGATTTCTACACCCAAATCTATCCAAAGTAACAAAGTGGTATGCCATTTGTTTTTAGATGTTAAATTTGATCCTCAATCTTTATATTTACTTTGTTTTATTTTTTATTTCATCATTTATCATTGGGTTGCATTGTAATTAGTTTCATGATTTTTTTAGTTTGCTTTTTATTGGGTTATCTTGGTATCATGAATCGAGTTGTCAGTTTAGCAAGTTAACCCGGGTTGCCTCGAGTTTGTTTTTTCTTTTTTTAATTGTTATTTTTTTTTCAATTTCATCATTCAATATTGAGTTCATTGAAAATTAGGCTTCATGATTTTTTTTTGTTTACTTTCTATAGGGTTATCTCGGTATCATAACCACATTCATGAGTTTCACATGTTATCCCAAATTGTATTGTATAATTTCTTTGGTACTTTTTTTTTATTTTGTTTTTTCTTTTTAAATTTATCCTTCAATATTAGGTTAGTTAAGTATTGGGATCCATGATTATTTTTTTTAATTTACTTTCTATGGACTTATCCTAATCTTATAACCCGGGACAAACTAACCCGAGTCACAGGTTAAATAATCAAATCTAGGTTGACTAGGATTTTTTTATCCTGTTTTTTAAATTAATTTTTTTTTCAATTTCATCATTTAACATTGAATTGATGAAGAATTGAGCTTTATATTTTTCTTTCAATTTGCATTCCGTGTGCTTATCGCATTTTCATGACATAGGTCACAAGTTTGGAAGGTTAAACTAATTTGACCCAAGTCCCTTTTTTTAATTGAATATTTTATTTTTCAATTTCATCCTTCAATATGTTATTAACTGATAATTGAATTTCATAATATTTTTTATTTTTTTCTATGAAATTATTATGGTCTCATAACTTAGATCACGAATTTGAAAGATTATCCATGATTAGCATATGTCAATCTAATATTGTCATTAAAGTATTTAAAAAATATCTTCCAAATTATCACTTTCTCAATTTTTTTAAAAATTATTCAATGTGCATTAAATTTTGAATTTTATGAAGTATAAGGCATATTCATGATAAGTTGACTAACTAATAACATTTTTGTCTCATGAGAGATAAAAAAAAATCACCACTACATACAATGACCACATTTATTCCTTTATAAGGTCTTTAGTTTTCATATTTACCAGGATCCGTATTAAGATGCTAATTAGGTTCTTATTTTCCTCTAATTATAACATTAGCTCGAGCTTGTAGAGTGTCGTTAGCTTGATAAGAGTGGTTAAAGCGATTAAAGAATTAAAAGGAAGTGTGGTTAGCTGGTCTTACATCTACGTTGATGATATTACGTCCACCTTTATGATTTTCTATATTATAATGAAAGCTATTAAGATCTCAATTCGTGTTGGTGCCATGCTTTGTATAAAATCTTCATTTTGAGTTGAAATAATTATACCCATTTCCCCTATTTTTTCCTTAGCTTTCACCATTCATTTCATTATAAAATGTAACTTGAGCAGAACCTTGATGTTTCAAGCCATTAACCTAATTTTGGGCTTCATGGTTGTCAAGAAATGGAATAAGATGTAAATAAGACTAGATAAGTGGCTTACACTTCATCCCGAGCTGAGTTGATTTCTTTTGTAACATAAAAAAAACAATGTTAAAGCATTGTTAACGTGTTTCAAAGCCAAAGAAAATTTTGTGACTAGGTTATCTAAATGCCAAAGAATGAAGAGAAATTGAAAAAAAAAACTCAATCCGATTTGAGTTGGTATTATAAACCTAAGAAAAAAAAGATAAAAAAAAGAATAAAAAAATAAAGACCAAATTTGACATAAAAATAAAAAATAATAAAATGATGTAAGAACTCAGAGCCATTCCAAGCTAGCATGACAAATGTGTGACCCGAACCACGAGGCCAAGACATCGTCATAGAAATTAAAACAAGAAAAATAAAGATGCTTAATCTTTAATAAATTCAATATTAAATAAAAAAATAAAATTGGCAAAAAAATAAAAAAAAATGTATATTGATTAGGTTAAAACTCCATACACGTTGGCATATGTACTACACACACCAACAACTTTTCTCTCAATTGTTTTTTAATTAATTTATGCAAATACCTAAGTACCTCTAACCTCATATGATATTAACTAAAAAACTATAACAAGAAGACCAAAAAATCCCTCAAACTTAGTTATAGATTTTTTAAATTTAAATGGTACTTTAGTCATTATATTGTACTAAGAAGAATAAAAATCGAAGAATTCGAGTTGCTACAATTGAAAAAAAAAACTATCTTGAATTGGAAGCCGAAAGGCTGTCAAAAGCTCGAACTTAGGCAAGATTGGACAAGGATCCTCTTGTTGGCATGCTAATAACACCAGGTTTCTAAAATCCATGAATAAGGACCATTGTTACCCCCGTCAAAAGGTAAATCCACTTTTAATATGCATCTTTTTGTTGCTAACATCATAACTTTTGCATCTTATATTTACTTGTATAATTGCATTATTTTTATTTAGTAAGTTGAAATATAGGTCCTCTATTAAACCACACTTATAACACTCACTTGACAGAAAGACAAATGAAAATGAAGAAAGCTAGATTGGAGACCCAACAACAAAGAGAGTTTGAAAGTATTAAATAAGATGTTATAAAGTTTACTAGTCTAGTTGAATAGGCTTTGAGATCTAAATTTGGAGAAGCAACATCTGCTTAGCCAGCGGTCATAACTCAATTTGCATTTATGATCGCAAACTCCCTTCAATCCATAAAATCTGGGGGCAAATAAGACATCACTTGAACCTCAACATTCTATATATTTTTCATATGCTCAACCAACATACTCCATAAGGATGCCGTTTACTGTTGACTTGATAGTAAAGAAATCTCAAAATGACAAGGTAGTAGAGGAAGATGGTCTGGAAAAATTAGCTACCCTGGAGGAAAGAATAAGGGCAATTGAGGGAAATAACATGTATGATCCTGTAAAGGTTGTTGAGATGCGTTTGGTGCCTAATGTTATCATTCTAAAAATGTTTAAAGTGCTAAAATTTCAAATATACTGAACCTAATACCTTGTAACCCATCTCAAATCATATTGCAATAAAATGGCTGAAGTGGTTTATGATGAGAATTTAATGACTAATTTTTTTTCAAGACAAATTGAATAACAGTACACTCACTTAGTATTTGTGATTCGACAATACCAAAGTAAAAAGGCGAAAGGACTTGGTTGATGCTTTTATTAGGCAAATTGAATAACACCATATATGAAACAATACATTACCTCTTAACCTATTAGGCATATAGACTCATTTCTATTTGAAAGAAGGTCCTCTATGAGTAAGTATTATTTTATAAAATTTCTTTACTCCTTTAAATCCATGATAATTTATATAGTACCTATATATTCTCTCTTTTGTTTATTAGTTGGCCTTAGCTGGTATGAGAAACCAAACTCTTCCAATCCAATATCACTATTGACCAATAACCCAGATATATCTAGCTTAGTAGGAATTTATGGAAAAAGGTTAATCAATCAAGACAACAACTTAGTGTGTTTGGAAGTAAGGCTTTAGCTTATTAGCGTCATATAAAGTTTTGTTAGTATAGTACACTAGGTTTCACACCCCATTCTCTTCTCTAACTGAAATAAAATTTACATATCAGGTTTCCTACACCTAAATACAGGAAGAGGCTTTCACCCTCTTTGGCTTATGAGAAGAATTTGGCAAAAGATAAATGAGCCTTGAACTCTTTAAAAGCTTGTTAATACTTTGAAGTCGATTAAAAATTTGAGATGTTCTTCAAAATTTTGAATAATGACAAATAATGTTTCTAAAATGAATATGTTAAGATTAGTTACTTTTCATGTTAGTCCATGTATATATTTCACATACAAGGGAGGCATTATATATAAGACGACATGAACCTTCTTAAGATTTCACTTCATACCCTTATTACTAACTAAAAATCTTAAGATTTTTTCTTCTTTGATGGTGAAGACACACCTAATCATATTCAATTTCAATTTATATTACTACAGAATAGTGAAAAACTCTTAGGGATCTTATATGTGTCGTTAAAATATCAAGTTATTCATTAACATATCATTAGTATAAGCTTCTATGTTCCAACCCAACTTATCCTAAAAGATCTTATTCACATCCTTTTATAAATGAATCCTATATTATTAAGCCTAAAAGGCATATCCTTAAAATAAAACATCATTTTATTTATCATAAAAAATATATTATCTTCATCTTCGAGGAGTATAGGGACGTAGTGGTACCCTAAGTTCACACCTAGTGAGCTTAGGAATTAGAACTTGATCATGGAGTCCATAAACCTATTTATCTTTGATAAAGAAAGTTTCCATTCGGGCATGTTTTGATGAGGTTAGTGAAGTACATATATATATACATTCTCCACTTCTCATTGCTTTCTTCACCATAACTATATTTGCTGTCTTCTTAGGGATATATCACCTTCCGAATTGAACCTGCCTATAAAAGTGTGTCCACCTTATTAGATATAGTTTTTATATATATATTTACATCCTAAAATTCTCTTACTTTAGTGGATAAAAGAAGATGAGGGGTTTATATTCAGTCTATAGGCAACTATGTAAGATTGATGCCTAGATATACTTGCAGGCCCATATGTCAAGTTATATATTTTTTTTCTTATTAGTATTGAGGAGCTCTATTAAAGATTATTTCTACTTGGGGTCTAAGGTAGACCTAATCTTGTTGCTAGCATTAATGTTTTTATTATGAAGGTGATATCCAATATTTGTTCCATGACCTTGGTGCAATTCGTTTTTATTTCTTTCATGGACCCATCCCAGTCCACTGTGAAGGCCTTTTTTTCTTTTCAGAAATATGGAGTGAACCTTTTTCAACCTATTTGGTTCCTTTAAATATGGTCACCCCTCTTTCATTAAGTTTTTTTGGTCAAATACAACATGTTAATTATGATGTTGATCTCACTAATGAAGGATTTTACCAATGATGATGTTGTAGGTCAAGTCCATCTTAATCACCATGAAGGTCTATTAAAAAATCTTGTAATAAAGATAGGTATAAATGGTGACTAGTATCTCAATGTCACCCTATATTAGCATATATTTCCTCTCTATCCCTATCATTAAAGTCCTAACCAAAGTTAACTTGGAGCTATCAATGCTCATCTTATACATCACTTCATCGGAAAAAATGTTAATCATGCTCTCATCCTCCACTAACATCTTATGCATTATATATTTAGAAAGGAAAGTGGTGATTACCAAAGCATTTTCATAAGGAAAAACTACACAATCCCTATTGTTTGAGGTAAAGACGATATGCTTATTTTATAGATTTGGGGTATGAAAGGCTACTAATACTTGCTTTTCATAAGCTTTTATCTTTCAGCAAGAGTCTCATATATATATATATATATATATATATATATAAACCTATTTAGGAGCACATTGATCTTGAGTAACACCTTGCGATGAGTGTCAACCTCCCCGTCTATTCGAGCTCTTCATAAAATTATTATAGCATAACAAGTCTTAGTGTCATATACCCTATCTTTATAGAATATATAATACATTTCTAGTTGTAAATGTGAGGATCATATTTTATTAGGGGGTATTACATGAATTCTTTACCTTTGATGGCAACAAAGACCTTTATCCGAGTTGTATTTAAAGGTTTGGTTGAGAGTTTTAGGAAAAATGAGATGATTATGAACTAATCCTTTTAGATTCTTCTTAGGAGCTCAAGGAATGTTTGGAGATTGATCGCATTTAAAGGACTCTTAATTGTACTTTTAAAAGTGTAGGCAAGCTTATTTAGCTACACTCACTTCTCCTACTTGAATATGATTTTTCATGAATTATTTCACCTTCAAAATGGTTATCATATCAAAAAGAGCATACAACTCTCTCCATAAAGTCAGGTCTAGTGATTGCGATGGTATTTGTAGGATAATGATTGTTATAGTAATGGAGATAGTGATAATGAGAATGAACGATGGTTACATTAAGGTTTTATTTTGCTTAAAGGTTGTACTATAATTGTAGCTCAATTATGGCTACGAATGTGGTTGTAGTGGTAGTTAAGGAAAAATATTTGGCTAAAAGATATATTGTAATATATATTGTAAATAGTATAGGAAAAAACTAGAAAAGCTTCAAATTAGAGTTTCTTAAGGTTTTTATGACTTTGATATTTTTATATATGAAACCTATATAGACTCCATAACTAATTTTTTTATTAACAAACGAGTTTGAATTGGGTTTTTAGTTAAAAACCAATAATAACAAAATGATAGCGACAACAACAATGACAACTAATGATGATTGTTGTCACGATAATGAAAATGTTAAGGTAATGATGAGATTGTGAAAAAATGTTAAGGTAATGTTAAGGTAACAATAATTATGATAACAATAATGATTTTAATGTCGTTGGAACATGATGGTGGTTATTGTTGTAAAGAGAATAATGATAATGATGGTAATTGAAGTTATTTAATAATGATTTTAATGAATCTTATGAGTTATTAGTGACAATTTTTTTTATAAGATTAAATTATTATTTTTAAAATTAACTATTTAGAGATTAATTAAAAAAATGTTTTAGATTGATTAATTTTCTAATATTTGTTTATATCAGAATAGGAAATTAATATAGGATTATTCCAATGTTGTAATCCCTACAGTTACTATCGTGTTCTGCTGCATATATATAAATAGGAAGGTTGGTTAAGATACAACCTAACACATTTCATTATTCTCAACTTGGTATCAGAGCCGCAAAACCCTAAAAATAATTAACCTACTTTTCTCACAACCCCCCTTCTTCAATGGAACAGCCGTCACACACATCTTCTTCTTCTACAGCACCAGCAGTGCAGCCTTCTTCTCCTGCAGTACCTCCTCTACTGCCTCACCGCCTGGTTTCTCCTCTGTCATGGCTTGTGAACGCCTCCTCTTTCAGCCCACGTCTGATGTAGCAGCTGTCTCTGTTGCCGCAAGTATTATCTCCCTCTCTCACACTCATCAAGTCATCTCCCTCAAATTAACAAACACCAATTATTTATATTGGCGTATGCAGATGCTGCCGTATCTCCTAGGCCAAGGAGTTTTTGGTTCTGTTGATGGCTCCAACACATGTCCATCTTCACATATTCTTGCCGGAGACGGTATCTCTCTTTA
>Ga0325401_1005136_pt1 | contig 12465 bp, 7 predicted proteins | sample PopdelMetagenome_FD_205666 | JGI IMG/M metagenome (GOLD analysis project Ga0325401, IMG submission 205666) | Populus deltoides microbial communities from Bellville, Georgia, United States - Xylem-PdKOR-R2 | ecosystem: Host-associated > Plants > Phyllosphere > Stem > Wood/Secondary xylem | place...
TTTTTTTTTTTTGTTCTTTTTTATTGAATTTTTGCAATTAATAACAATAATGATTATGCAGTGGACCAAAAAAATATGATTTATTTTTTTGAAAATATAAATGGTTGAGTCAAGGAGAAAGGATGAACATGACTAAATAACACTTTGATTAGAATTTGGCCAAATTTTATTTTTTATGTGTTGGAAAAACAAAATATAACTTTAAGCATAATATTTCTTCACAACATCTAAATTCAAAGGTTTTGAAAAAACTCCTCCATCTATATCTGATAAAATGAGGGCTCCGCCTGAAAATTCTTTATTTACTATGCAAGGACCTCAATAATTAGGCACTCATTTACTTTAATATATATTTTTTAGAAATTCACAAAATCTTTTTCAATACTAAATCTCATTTATGAAAATCATATGGGTGTACCTTCTTATCATAAGTCAGCTATTCTTTTCTAATACAATTACGCATGACAAATCACGGCTAATCTTCTCATTAATCTGGTTCAACAATTGATACTAGACCTTAGCCCATTCAGACTCTTTTAGCTCCGATTTGTTTACTCTTAGATAAGGTATATCCACTTTGAAAGGTATCATCACCTCCATTACATAACTAAAGAGTAAGGGGTTGCACTTTTATATGTTCTTATAGTAGTTCTTGCAACCATTTTTTGTAAAATTTTATTTATATTTTTATTTGTCTCTTCTACAACTTTGTTCATTTTAGGTCGATAAGATAAGGAGTTAAGATGTTTGATCTTCCATTTTACTGAATAATATTTCCATTAAAGTTTTATGAATTTTTTATCACTATGAATTCTAGCAAATTGTAGCAAATTGTATTGACAAATTATGTCTTTCTCAATAAATCTCTAGACCACTTTTTGAGTGACATAAGTGTAGGAAGCAACTTTAGTCCATTTTGTGAAATAGTAAATTCTTACCAAAATGAATCAATTTTCATTTCTTACCCTTGGATTTATTGGGCCAATCACATCCAATCCTCACATTACAAATGACCAAGGTATTGTCATATTATGGAGAGAAACTAACATTTCATATATCTTATCAACAAAAACTTGACATTTTCACTCATAATTATTGCAATTGTTCTCCATTATGGTCCAAAAGTATCCACTCATTTGCATTTTTCATGTTAGCATGTTCCTATTATTATGTGTGGCACATAAGATTTCATGCATTTTTTTCATGACCTTTTTCGCTTCTTTTTCATCTAAATGTCTTAGTAGCATCCCATTAAATCCTCTATTGTATAGTATTTCTCCCATCTTAGTAGTACTTATACTATAAATTTACTTTCTTTTTCTTTATTTGTCATTCTTCTTTCACCTAATAAATTATCAATAAAGAATCCCCATATACATCAACCCTTTCAACTTTTCTTTCCAAAGTAGTCTCAAGCTTATAGATACATGGTTTATATTTTGTTATGTTATTGGTGCATTTAAATTGTGACCTAATCACCATAGAATATTGCTCATCAGTTGGTGAAATAAGCACTGCTCCTACATCATTACCACAAACATTTACTACTTCATCAAAGTATTGTATGTGTCCATATATCTTCGCTTAGTTCTTCTTCATTTTATACCACCACAATGTCTTCATCTAGAAATCTGAATCATAAGGGCTCGTTATTATAAATTGTATTGTCTACCAAATGATTTGTTATGGCACTATCTTTCACTGACTTTTTAGTCATATAAATAATATAATATTCTACCAATATGACTTGCCACCATAAGATTTTGTTAGAAAATTTAGGCTTTTTAAAGATATACTCATTTATATCTATTTTTGGATATCAATCAATTTGTATAATAAAGCATGTTCTACCTAAGTATTCATGCACTCCATATCAAACCATAATAGATCTTTTCTAGAAAGGTATATTGAGACTTGAATTAGAAAACTTCGAGATAAAGTAATAAACGACATGTCATTTTCTTTTAGAATTATAATGTTGACCCAAGACACAACCCATAACAACTTATATTACAATTAAACACAATGTCACTGGCCTTTTAGAAACTAGCAGGACAACGAGTAGTGGATTCTATAAATACTATTTTATTTTATCAAAAACTCTTTGATAATTCTAATTCCATGCTCCCAAGTTCTTTTTACGAAGCAAACAAAAGATTGGTTCGCAAGTTGTTGTTAATTGGAAGTTAAATCGGGTTGCGTAGTTCATTTACCCATTTTAGAGGGGTTTCTAAAGAAATTTGGAGAAGAAATGAAGAAGAGAATCTTTTAGCTATTTTTCATGGCTTTTTCTCATCAATCCAACTACAATATAAGGGGAGCAATTTTGCTTTTTAACCATTTTGCTCGTTATAATGCTTTTATGTATTATTATTTTTAGATAACATACATGGATTTTGACCTTATTGTAAGGTCTTTTAGAATAATGTTTCAGAAGACTCCTCGTAAGATTTCAGCTCGATCCAACAGTCAGATTGAAAGTTATACACGATAGCATAAAACTAATCAGTAGGTAATCTTACGTCAAAATATGGATTATCTTGTTCAATCCTTGGTTAAATCATATCAGTTATTTTACTAAGTCCTTGAGACCATTTTCTTTTTACCGTGCTAATTCCTTGGGATACTTTTTCTCATTTTTTCTTATTTTTTTATCCATCAAAACCCCTTACCAGTTTCGTCGATGTTATGAATTTTAACCTAAAATTCATAATCCTCATTTCACATTTAACAATGCCTTTGCATTTATTTATAGAGATCATCATCTCCATTACACATCACATTTATTATTATTTTCTCTCCTGAAATTCTTTACCATTCTGGATAAAATTTTATACATTTTAAAACAAAGGTCTACTTTTTCTTACTTATTGATTATGTATTTAAACTCATTTTAATGTTTATTTACTTATTTTCTATTTATTATATTTTCAAGATTCCAGGGTTTATCGTTAAATTGCCTAGTAACAAGTTTCTGCACATGATAATAGGGTCATAGGGCCTATAAGATTATATGTTTACAGGGCAATTAGTGTATTAGGGGCTATAACGGCTAAGTTAGGTTGTTATTACTTTTTCTGATACATTGACATTCGTCCCATTGCATGAGGCATAGTAGTTTCTACCATCCTTAGTGGAGTACTTGTTGTTATAGAATCTTCTAGGACTTGCCCTCTATGTGTATAAGTCCATAGAACTCTAGATATACTTTGTCATAGTTCATTTGGGATTTGATTCATTTTGATCATATATGGCCTATATGGTTCAATTGACTATTACGATATTGTTGTGGCAAGTCATGTATGTTGTGTTCTCCATCTTTGTCTAAATGACCCTCTTATCAACATTAAAGAGATTTAAATGTTGGTAGAAAGACACTCCTTAAAAAACAATTATGATTATCTAGCTGGCACTTGTTATAACTACTGGTTATGACCACCTTATACTGCCATCTAACTCGTAGAAGGGATATATGCATGGTTATGTTTGAGGAATAGATATACCTAAATGCTTATTTATGTTTGTAGTAATTACATGGTTAAAGAAAATAGAAATGTGAGTGATTAAATAGGAACAACACGGTTATATAAATATGCAATTCTATATTATAAAGGTGAGTTAGATAATAAAGATCGTTCTTGTGTCACGTTTGACACTGGTTGATCCGTAGGAGGTGATGAAGGAATATTAGGTTCCTCACGACCAAGAAATCAAGTCCTCTCTATTGCTTGTATTAATTGTTCATCAAGTGCAGCAGCAACAAGTTTACTTGTATTCTTTTTTGGTGGCATATTTACTAGTAAATGAAACAAATATTGAATTTATCACATCTAGCATGCTAATTTGTTCATTTGGTGCAGTAGCAACAAGTTTACTTTTTTCTTTTAACAATGAGAAACTACAGCTAGAAACTTAATTATAGACGGAGACATGTAACAACCTCACAAAATAAAATGAAATTGTGGATACTAGACCTCGAATCTTGAAAAAAAAAATCAACCTCACAAAATCAAATGAAATTGTGAATACTAGACCCAAATCTTGAAAAAAAATGTTTCTTCAATCTACTACTATGCATAAAAGAAAACGAGTGTAGAAGAAGAGAAAGTAAAAGATGTTGGAATTGAAAGAAAGCAAGTAAATAAAGCTTGTAAAAGAAAGAAGTAAAAAAAAAAGTAAACGAGTTTTTATCTGAGACTTTGTATTCATAGGAAACAAATTTTATTATATTAGTTAATAAGTTAAGTTGATGAAAAATTAGAATGTGTGGCTCATTGAGAAACGAAAGGGATGTTTTTATAGAAATCAGAGGGGTAAAATTGGAATATTTGGTAAACCATAACGAGAATGTTGTACTTTGTTACCATGTTAGTGTATTTGGTATGTGGTAGCTTTTGTGGTTGTGGTTTGAAAAAAGTTATTTTATAAAAAGTACTTTTAGTTGAGGTTGGTTTGTTAAAATATATGTTTGGTTAAAATTGAGGTTGAACAAAAGTTGTTTAATGTGTTTGATTGAGAATGCTTTTAAAATTAAAGTTATAAAATAACTAAAAATGATATATATTAATATTGATGGTTTTTAATTTCAATATTATAGACTGAACTACTGCTATTACATCATGAAATAAACAATACTTTATATAAAATATTTTTTATTGTTCCATTAAACTATCTGTAATTCCATCACGTACGAAATTCATCCGACAAGGACTACAGTTTCATGGCTTCCTGAGCGTGCAACATCAGGTAAAATATCATCAGAACAAAATTAGAATTGCGATCAAATTCTGCAAATGCTACGTCATCATGCGATCTCCTTCTAATGTAATTATGTAGTGTCATTGATTAATATTAAACATTAGTTTTTTTAATAAAACACAATATCTGAGAATTGTTTTTTGGATTTCTTTATTTTACTGAGTCGTACCGGTCCAACACATTTAGGTTTAGGTCAGGCTCGGTCCGGCCATAAACAGTGGAGAGCAGCCCAAACAAAGGGGAAGGGGTAGGGGAAGGGGAAGAGCAGCGTGGCTGTGATGGATTGAGGGATAGTGGAAACGCCGGAGGCCGGTCACTCTTCACTATTCCCATGCAACGTGAACAGTGGAGAGTCAATTATAATTCACTCTCCATTATTCACTTTGCAGAATAATGGAGAGCAGCCTAAACAAAAAAGAAGGGGAAGGGGAAAGGGAAGAGGAGCGCGGCGGTGATGGACTGAAAGACAGTGGAAAAGCCAGAGGCCGGTCACTCTTCACTATTCATGTTGCAGAACAATGGAGAATGCAAAAGACAGACGAAGGAGAAGGGGAAGGGGAAGAGTAGCACGGCGGTGGGAACGACGAAGGCCAATGGTGAAAGGAAGCTGCTCTCCACTGATGGACGGCAATCCTTCTTTTTTTCCTTTGTTTTTGCTCTTCTCCTTCACTCTGGTCATGCATGAAAATTATGTTCTGTTTTGTAACCAAATCAGATGAAATCACGGTTACATAAAAAAGCTACCGTAAACACAAGCTCTTAAAAATAGCAACTCTGATGTTGGTAGTTTTACAATTTGCTTAGATTTTTATTTTATTTTTTTGTCTATCATGAAAATATTTGATGTAGTGAAAATATATAGATTTGGATTTTTATTTTATTTTTTATATTGACAAATATTTAATGATATTGTTAATGAAAAGTATCCTTATTGCTCTAAAAAAAATTATGATAAATTGTTTCTCAAAAGAAATTTTAATTTTCCTCCTTTACATGCCCCTTCCACATTTTAACATTTCAGTCGAGTTTTTGGGGGGGTTTACAATGCTGAAAGAATTAAAATTGCCCAATCAAATTGGGGAAAAAAAAAACCCATTCTGCTAACCAAATACCATGCAATTGCTTTTGATACAAACCAATAGCTTAGAGAAAATGCACAGTTTATTAAACATTTTGTAAATGATCAAGTTACAGAATTATTGGCAATGCTAACTGTGGTTCCAAATACCAAGACTACCCCTAAATATGGTGCTACGAACAGTTAACTTACGATTACTAACATCAGATCAGTCCTAAATCTTTTTACAAAATGTGCAGGCATATACCGCAATCTGCTACAAGCAGGTTCATCTCATGCAGTTCACATAATTTGGACATTCAAGGTTCAATCATGTCATGGTAAGCTGGAGCACAAAACTGAACTTCAAAAGATTTACCAACGGCGGCGCATAGAGATCTGGAGCTACACAAGTCTACAATTACAACTGAATGAACAGCTCACGCTACGGACCTACCATCCTGCCTGAGTAACTCCTGCAAAAGATCAACTCGTATAAGCATCAATCCAATACTTTAGTCTAGCATCACGGACAAATGGATGTGCACATATGGCAAATTGAAAAACGAAAACCTTTCTCGGTTTTGAGAGTCTCTTCTAGTTGCTATGGTGATGCTATGGTGATTTTCATCACCAGCAGACCAAAATACCCTAAGTAACTTCCGAAAAAACAAGTCACCTCTTGAATGGATAATGCCTATTTCTTTAGAGGCCCCGGGATTAGAAATGTCATAGTCAAATTGATGCTATTCCCTCTTATGTTATGTCCAAGGAAAAGTATTTTAGCTGTTATGCATGGATTACATATTTTTATAACCTCCCTGACCTCTGGAATTGAACATAGAAATTGCAGAAATGAAATAATTTCAAGACTAAAATTACCGATTTAGTGGCAGTGATGAATGCTCGCTGCCTTCCCTTCTTTTCTCGTGCGCACTCTCCACACCAACTCGAGAAATCTTTTTGATATTTCCTGATCTCTCTGAAGACCGAACTGTATAGAGACAACACAGTGCATTTTGAGGATATAAAATGCCTTATGATTGCAAGTAAAAGTAAAGTTCAATGTGAGAAGCCTATTACTCCTTCAACCTCTCATATTGAAGTGTAACCAAGTTATTTTTTTTCCTGATGTCATGCGATATAAGATTTACATGCAAAAAAAGGAAATACCTTCTGCACCACAGGAGTAAATTGATCCTATGACCAGATGTTGTGGCCCTAACACCATGCCTATGACGACCAAGATGAAGCACAGCTCCACCAGGTACATGAGAATAATCAAAAATTTCCTGCTTCCAATGAAAATGCTCCGTAAAAAATAGAGAAAAATATAGAACTCTGAAGAAAAATTAGAGCTATTAACAATACAGAATTGCACAAATTCTGCACTAAGAAACCATCTAGCCTGGTCGTGAATAATAGAAAGGGAAATACTGGTTTTTAAGGGATTAGAATATAAATACCAGATGACACATTCTAATTTCAAAATTCAAGTGAATGTTAGCAATTTAATTAGCTTAGCCATCTGCATGCCAAATGATTCTAAATGATCAAGTGAAATAGAAGTGACCACAAATCTAGTTTTCAATTTTCCAGATGAAAGAAGTTAGATAAAATGAAAGGCACATCTTTTTCCATCTTCCTGACAAATTGCGATAGAGTTTCCGGGTGCATAAAGACTCAACAATTATCCCCCCACCCAACAAGAATAAAAATTGAAGGGGGGGAGGGGAAAATAAATTCAAAATGGGAAAACCCTGTTCAGCAATCTCAGCTGACTCTATCCTAGGTCTTTCAAGTTGGCAAGCATATAAATTCAAAAGATTAAACATAATAAAAAAACTCTTCAGTGTAACTGAGAAATTCGACATCGTGTACAGTCACAAAATCAGTTAAAAGTGACATCAACCAATTTGACATGCTGTGTGTACCGAACTGATAGTATCTACTTTTCTCATTCTGATTAGAAATCAAAGTCTTGATGTAGAGAAGTCATAATGATGATGATAATAATAATAATAATAATAATAATAGGCATGAATGACGAGCTACAATCTGGAACAGCTGCAAATCTTTCAACAATCTGCTGATTAAGGAATAGTCTTATGATTGACAACTTATACATGCAAACAAACAAAATTATTTAGAAGGAACAGCATACAAACATGGAGAATTAAAAACAGAATCCAATGGCTGTCTGGTCGCAAGCATAAATCTAAGGAAAGTTTTCCTTCTAAAGATAGATATGTTCAAGTCTTAGCTTTGTATTGTGCCAACCCACTTAAAAAAGTATTCCACATTAAAGACTAGCATACCTCTGGCTGACTTCCAGTATTTACATGTTTATCACATCTTGTGCCCCGGAAAAACAATTCTCCTCCAGAAAATTGCTTGCCCAAGCAAACATTCAAAGTTACTTCAGAGTCATCCACGTGAAAGCCTACAAATATAAAATTATACAGAGTTTGACAGGTTGTGCAATCAAATACAAGTGCATCTATGTTGTCTTTTCTAATTTTTCCTTTCTTTGTGTGTGTCTGCGTGTATAATTACTCATTAATGAAGTTAATATAGAGACTTTGACAAGAAGGATATATCTATCTACGTGAAGCTATGAATAAAAGAATAAAGAAAAAGTGAACTTAAGAAAACTCATACACCTAATTTACCAGGCTGGTGACAGTCGTAAACTTCATGGTTGGTGGACTTAAGAAAATTAAACAACAAAATACAAACCAAATGGCCATGAAAATGGCCACGAATGACCACAGCATGGTTCACAGATGGACTAGATGAAGACAATACAAGCACATTATTAATAAAAAAAATATACAAGCATACACGGTACACCTATTGATGCAAACACATACGCAGATTCAAGAACAGATTCTGACTAGACCACGTAGTAGAATACAGATTGCAGCTAATATAGCTACACTACAGCCCACAGTCAAGCATGTTTAGAGTCACAATGTCAGAAAATGTTTGACCAACCTACAAGCCACAAACCAATTGGTGATGCATCGTGCAAAAAAAAAAATCTAAAAAGAAAGCAATAGAAAACCTTCACGAATATTAGTTGACAAAGGAATACAGCGAATAAGGCACGCACCTAAGTCAACATCCCAATCTTTGCCATATTCAACAACAAAACCATGATGAGAATCCAGAGTTGCCCCACCAACTTCACGAAAAAAAACTGCACAAGAGAGGGAGGCATGGAAAATGATCATATAATCTGTGTTATTTTGATGAATTAGAATACAGAAAAAGATTAAACTTCCAGAGAACATATGATGCAGCTTATCTGGTATCAGCACATACGCATCACCTTTAGATATAGGACGGATGAAACCATCCATAAGCTTGTCAAGCATTGTTTCAAGGCCAAAATCATCAAGAACAGCTCCATATTTGTTCATCGTATTTGGTCGCATGACTCGAAATTTTGTATCATTAACCCATGCCTCAAAATTTTCAACCTGGAAAATCACATTAAATAAGAGAATGCAAGAGAGTAGATGGCGAACAAGGCATTTTTCTTTCCTTCTTTTTTTTTTTTTTTGGGGGGGGGGGGGGTTGTTTCAAGTGTGCAATTACATGTTGTGCTATTCACCTCTGCTACTAGTAATTCGCAAAAGCGTGGCTGAAGCATCTCAAATGTGAGCACGCCAGGAGAGGGTTCTGATATGATGCTTCTAAGGCTTTCTTCTGTGTTATCATTGATTGCTTTCATAAAGGACGGGACAAAGAAAGTTACAGGGTGCATTGAGTATAACTCTCTTTTCAAAGGCTGCACAAATATGACAGAGGATATGTGTAAGGCAGACAGATTTTTACTTGATGGCAGCATTCATGAAGTATAAACATAAAAATCAACTCCTAGGTCCCCAACTTCATTTCTTCAAAAGGCTCAGAATTTGCATCTTAGACAGAGAAAAAAAAGATTGTATATACAATACAAAATATCTCTGTCTATTCACCTCACTACCATCTTCAGATAGACCTAACCTCTCAGCATTTTCTCGCTCTTTGACCACTTTCAAGAGATGAATGCTCTGAAAAATGCCTTTTTCCCTATGTTATATAATCTTCATAACAAGCAATCTACAAATTGTCAAGACATAGTCGCAAAACAATTCATATCAGTTATTAAAAAGAAAAGAATCACAAGAATCGGTATTGTCGATAATCAGTAGCATTCTACATGGCAGAGAGGACTAATTTGAGTAAGCAGAAATCTCAATTTTCATAAGAAAGGCTTCTCTTATTTTCCTAGAAAGGAGATGGACAACGCGGCAAGTTATAAAAGGGGTATACCACATAATGACCATTTAAAAACTTCTTGCAGCTCTGCCTCCAGCCAATGAGCACATAACTTCAGTGAGGAGAAACAGGGGAAAACAAACTTAAAACCCTACAGTCCTCCACCTCCACACTAGTAGAGTAGGAAAAGGTAAACAAGTGCTATCATGTCTCATACCTTATAATGTGATATTATCTTCTGCCTGTATTCTCTATGTTTCTGTGCCTGATAAAGACATCAGAATAATTTTTTTAAAAAAAGTTATCTGGTATTTCATAAGCAGTTATTTACCTCATCTTTATAAAATATAACTACAGTGGACCACAACCAGAAATATCAAGCCATAAAAATGCATAATGCAATCTTCCCACATCAATGCCCCAGAAGAGAGGAACCCTTCCCAGCCTTGGAGTAAAAGATTCTCAAACACTCATCCCAATCCCCAAGGAATTCTGGAATTATAAACACTAATCCCAAGTATCAGCATTATTTTTTTAAATAAGTATAAAGTCCTATTATTAGTTTACTTTCAGTTACTGCTCAGCCAATGTTTGAACCTAGCAAATTTTCCTTAGTTCCAGTAACTAGGAGTATATTGAAATTTTCCAACATCTGATAGAAATCATATGCAGAACCTGTCTAAATTTCTTAGGTTGGCTTTATATATGTTTCCCTGGTTTATTTTGAAACACAGAGGAGAATCCCAGAGGGTACAGGCTTTGAGCTAATTGAAGGAGAAAAAAATGATAAACTTCCATTGCCACTTCAGCATACCAAGAATAATAGCAAGGGGCACTCCAAGGTGAACAAAAAAAGTAAAAGAAGGGTGACGTGAACTGATTTGAACATGCACAACAAGAGCACATTCAGCAGCATTGACTATGTTGAATTGGTAAAAGATAATTTAGCAACAAAACGACTCAAAGTTCAGCCCCAAACAGAATAGAATGAAAATGCAGCCAAACCCAACTAATTTTTCTTTCTGAACTGAAACTCAAACAGTTTGGAATTGGGATTTGATTGAGTCATTACTTCATCTCATCATGTTATCAGTATTCCTAATTTGGAGGTTTTTTTACTTACAAGACAAATTTAATCTTCTATACGTAATCTCTGTAATTCCAGAGTGAAAATTAGTCTCAGAAAATACAAAAGTTTCTTCCTCCGGAATCTAAGGGCATTATCGTCATTTTCCAAAGCCATATGCCCGTTAGAAAATTGAAAATTGAAATGAAGAGAAAGCAAAACCCTAGCAATGCAGTTTCACTTTCCTTTATCTTCCAATGGAAAGAGAAATCAAACAGGATTTTCAAAAAAGAATAAAATCAGAAAATCAAACTACTTGAAGCTGTGTTAATTCGAACATTACTCTGGTTCGCTCTCCATGAGGCAAATACTTCAATAGAATATCTCTCATGAACTTCACTTTCTCTTCTCTGCTATCACTAAGCATATTAGGCGGCAAGTATTTCTCCAGCGACCTAAAAACCGAAGGACTGAAGTCCAGTTGTAGATCTTCATAGCTCTCTGGCATATGATCCTTGTTAGGGTGTAATCTCAGCCTCTGACTCGGCAACATCACTGGAGCTGTTTTTTTATCCTGTAACACCACTCCGTTTCCTCCTCCGGTCACCGGAGGCGATTCCAGGCGATCTCCTGACATGCTGAAGGTCAGACTGTGGAGGTTTGGATAGGGTTAGCGCTTTGCTTCACTGCATGGAGGGTGAAACGGTAATTTCGAACATAAACGGTGTTTGTTTGGTGGTGCCGGTTATGAACGTGGAATGAGAGTTTTTGTTGTTGCTGTTAGGGTTCGGTAAGGGGTTACTGTATTTTTATCATTTTGAGAGCGCTGGTGCTGATACGCGCTATTCTCGGAGCGTAAATTGAACGAAATTGGGTTGGGAGCAAGGATGTCAAAATCGCGAGTTTACACCGATTTTACGAGTTTGAATTTGATACCAGAGAGACCTGCTCTCTTTGATTTGCTTGCTTGCTTGCCAGCTGTTTCTTTTGATGCTTTCTTATGCCAATAAAACATTCTGCCCCTCTGACAGTGTGACCAGAGGGTCTGTGCTGATTCTTCAACTTTGCTTTGTACCTATTTCATTTGTTTTTTTACCTTTTTTTTCTTCTTCTTCCTCTTAATTTCTCTTCATGCTTCTTTTATTCTCCTGATGTTGCAAAAATATGTAATGTTCCGAATTATGTGTTTGTTTTTCTCAAATATTATTTTTATTCTACATTTTTCATTGTTTAAAGAGTTGTAAAATGTTGTTATTTAATGGAATATATATATATATATATATATATATATATATATATAGAGAGAGATAGAGAT
>Ga0325401_1005138_pt1 | contig 12464 bp, 10 predicted proteins | sample PopdelMetagenome_FD_205666 | JGI IMG/M metagenome (GOLD analysis project Ga0325401, IMG submission 205666) | Populus deltoides microbial communities from Bellville, Georgia, United States - Xylem-PdKOR-R2 | ecosystem: Host-associated > Plants > Phyllosphere > Stem > Wood/Secondary xylem | place...
TAAACTCAGTATATAGGCTGGAAACCTGTGACCCGATCTTTGAGATCATTCTCAGGTATAACAACGCCACGTACTGAGTATTATTATTATTACTATTACTATTAATATTATTATTACTGTTACTATTGTTGTTGTTATTATTGTTGTTGTTGTTGTTGTTGTTGTTGTTTTATTAATTATAATTTATACAATTAACCTCTCTGTGGTTCGACCCCGGTTTTGCCGGGTTATTTATTACTGTGACACTCCTGCACTTGGGATAAGACATCAAATCTTTGATCGTGTCAAAATGGAATATGGACAAGAATGTACGAACAAGTTGATATGAAGTGTATGAATACTCATATAAGGTATTCATCTAATGAGCACGTCATGTTGTAAGAATCACATGCGGTCAGGATAACAAAAGTACTAATTGTGTAACTTGTTGTTCGACACTCTTGTATGAACTTGTGATGATACGAGATTAAAACAGGAATGGGAATTTATGAATATGTCGATATGATGTAATGAAAAAAAAAATCCAATGACTTTGGCTTTGAAAAGGCTGGGTCGTTACAAATTTTTACAAGAATTTCAAGAGGCTTGTTTCCTTGGCGTCGCAATGAAATTGCCATGAGATGCCGGTGGTGTCTAGTCGTGCCAGACAAGAGTACCGGCTTAAGAGGAACGTAACTCTTGATTCGACCGTTGGATCGTGCTCAAATTTTTACCGGAGTTTTCGGAAGCTCTTTTGCTTGGCGTCGCACTTAAATTACTACTCGACACCCCCAACATCTGGTCGAGCCACACCAAAGACCAGACAAGAATACCGGCTCAAGAGGTTTGTAACTCTGGATCTGACCATTGGATCATGCTCAAATTTTCAGGAGTTTCAAGAGGCTTGTTTCCTTGGTGTCGCAATGATATCGCCACGAGACGCCGGTGGTGTCTCGTCAGGCCAGACTAGAGTACCGGTTCAAGAGTCCAAAACTCTTGATCCAACCGTTGGATCGTGCTTAAATTTTTACAGGATTTTCCGGAGGCTGTTTGCCTTGGCGTCGTACTAAAATTGCTACTCGACACACCAGACAAGAGTACCGGCTCAAGAGATTCGTAACTCTTGATCCAACCGTTGGATCGTCCTTAAATTTTTATTGGAGTTTAAGAGGCTTGTTTCCTTGGCGTCGCTATGAAGTCGCCATGAGACGCTAGTGGTGTCTTATCGGGCCATAACACGGACCTGACTAGAGTACCGTCTTGTGCTTAATTTTTTATAGGACTTTTCGGAGACTGTTTTCCTTTGCGTCGCCATGTACTCGCTACTCAACGCCGACCACGTGTGGTCAAGCTAGACCACCAACCAGACCAGAGTACCGGCTCAAGGGGTCCTTAACTCTTGATCCGACCAATGGATCGTGCTAAAATTTTTACCGGAGTTTCCAGAGGCTGTTTTCCTTAGCATCGTACTAAAATTGCTACTCGACACCCCAGCTCTGGTCAGCCCACTCCAAGGAGCAAACTAGAGTAACAGCTCAAGTGGTCCGGAACTATTGATCCAACCGTTGGATCGTGCTTAAATTTTTGCAGGAGTTTCAAGAGGCTTGTTAACTTGGTGTCGCTATGAAATCGCCATGAAACGCCGCTGATGTTTGGTCGGGCCAGACCACCAACCAGACTATAGTACCGGCTTGTGCTTAATTTTTTACAGGACTTTTCGGAGGCTATTTTCCTTAGCATCGCCATGTATTCGCTACTCAATGCCTACGTCGTCTCATCGGCCCAGACCACACCAGACCAAAGTACCGGCTCAAGAGGTCCATAACAATTTATTCGACCGTTGGATCGTGCTTAATTTTTTAAAAGAGTTTTCGGAGGCTATTTTCCTTGGCGTCACCATAAAATTGCTACTCGACACCCCCAGCGTCTTATCGGGCCACACTAAGGATTGGACAAGAGTAACAGCTCAAGAAGTCCGTAACACTTGATCCGACCATTGGATCATGTTTAAATTTTTACAAGTGTGAAAGAGGCTTGTTTCCTTGGTGTCGTAGTGAAGTTGCAATGAGACACCACTGGTATCTGGTCGGGCCAGACCACCTACCAGTCTAGAGTACCGGCTCGTGCTCAATTTTTTATAGGACTTTTCGAAGGCTGTTTTCCTTAGTGTCACCATGTATTCGCTACTCGACGCCAACGATGTCTGGTTGGGCCAAACCACCAACCAGACCGTTGGATCGTGCTTAATTTTTTAAAGGAGTTTTTGGAGGCTGTTTTCCTTGGCGTCACCATAAAATTGCTACTCAACACCCTCAGGGTCTTGTCGGGCCACACCAAGAACCACATAAGAGTATCGACTCAAGAGGTTCCTAACTCTTGATTCGATCGTTGGATCGTGCTTAAATTTTTACAGGAGTTTCAAGAGGTTTGTTTCTTTAGCGTTGCAATCAAATCGCTATGAGACACCAGTGGTGTTTTGTCGAGCCAGACTAGAGTACCAGCTCATGCTCAATTTTTTATAGGACTTTTTAGAGGTTGTTTTCCTTAGCCTCGCCATGTACTCGCTACTCGACACGAACGACGTCTGGTTGGGCAAGACCACTAACCGGACTAGAGTATTGGCTCAAGAGTTCCCCAACTCTTGATCCGACTGTTGTATCGTGCTCAAATTTTCACATGAGTTTCCAGAGGCTGTTTTCCTTTGCATGGACTAAAATTGTTGCCCAGCGTCTGGTCAGGCCAGACCAAGGACTAGACAAGAGTACAGTCTCAAAAGTTCTACAACTCTTGATCCGACCGTTGGATCGTATTCAAATTTTTACAGGAGTTTCAAGAGGCTTGATTCCTTGGTGTCACAATGAAATCGCCATGAGACGACAGTGGTGTATGGTTGGGCCAGATTAGAATACGTTGAGAGGTCCACAATTCTTGATCCGACCGTTGGATCATGCTTGAATATTTACAGGAGTTTTTGGAGGCTGTTTTCCTTGGCGTCGCTCTAAAATTGCAACTCGACACCCCCAGCGTCTTGTCGAGCCACACAAAGGACCAGACAAGAGTACAGCCTCAAGAGGCCCGTAACTCTTGATCAGACCGTTGGATCATGCTCAAATTTTTACAAGAGTTTCAAGAGGCGTGTTTCATTGGCATCGCAGTGAAATCGCCATGAGATGCCGCAGGTGTTTGGTTGTGCCAGACCACCAACCAGACTATAGTACCGGCTCGTGCTTAATTTTTTAAAGGACTTTTCAGATGTTGTTTTCCTTAGCGTCACCATGTACTCTCTACTCGACCCTGATGATGTCTGGTCGGGTCAGACCACTGACCGGACTAGAGTACCGGTTAAGAGGACCTTAACTCTTGATCCAACCATTGGATCGTGCTAAAATTTTCACAGGAGTTTCTGGAGGCTGTTACTTGACGCACCTAGTGTCTGGTCAGGCCACACCAAGGACCAGACAAGAGTACAGGCTCAAGAGGTTTGAAACTCTTGATCCGACCGTTGTATCGTGCTATTTTCCTTAGAGTTGCAATGATATCGCCATGAGACACCGCTGGTGTCTAGTCGGGCCAGATCACCGACTAGACTAGAGTACCGGCTCATGCTTAATTTTTTACAGGACTTTTTGGATGTTATTTTCCTTAGCGTTGCCATGTACTCGCTACTCGCCGCTGATGAAGTCTGGTCGGGCCAAACTACCGACCAGACCAAAGTACCGGCTCAAGAGATCCTTAACTCTTGATTCGCCGTTGGATTGTGCTTATATTTTTACAGTAGTTCCTGGAGGCTGTTTTCCTTGGCATCACACTAAAATTGCTACTCGCCACCCCCAGCGTCTGGTGGGGCCAGACCATGGACCAGACAAGAGTACCGGCTCAAGAGCTGTGTAACTCTTGTCCGACCGTTGGATCGTGCTCAAATATTTATAGGAGTTTCAAGAGGCTTATTTCCGTGGTGTCGCAATGAAATCGCCATGAGACGCTGCTGGTGTCTAGTTGGGCCAGACCACCGACCAGACTAGAGTATCGGCTCCACAAGTCCATAACTCTTGATCTGACCATTGTATTGAGGTCAAATTTTTACAGGAGTTTGCGGAGTTTTTTTTCCCTGGCGTAGACAAGATCTCACTACTCAATGCCGACGTTGTCTCGTCTGGCCAAACCACCGACCATATTAGATTACTAGGTCAACAGGTCCATAACTTTTGATCCTGTCGTTGGATAGTGCTCAAATTTTTACAGGACTTTCTGAAGGCTCTTTTCCTTGGCGTCGCAATGAAATCGTTGCTCACCGCCCCCTACTTCTAATCGGGCCAAACCACCGTCCAGACCAGAGTACCAGCTCCACAGGTCCTGAACTCTTGATTCGATCATTGGATCGTGCTCTAATTTTTACAGGAGTTTTCGGAGGCTGTTTTCCTTGGAGTCGCACTAAAATTGCTACTCAACACCCCTAACGTCTGGTCGGGCCAAACAAATGACCAAACAAGAGTACCGGCTTAAGAGGTCCATAACTATTGACCCGACCATTGGATCGTGCTCAAATGTTTACAGGAGTTTCAAGAGGCTTGTTTCCTTGGCGTTTCAATGAAATCTTTATGAGACACCGCTGGTGTCTGGTTGGGCTATACCACCGACCAAACTAGAGTACCGGCTGTGCCTAATTTTTTACATGACTTTCTAAGGATGTTTTCCTTAGCGTCCCAATGTACTCGCTACTCGATGTTGATGACGTCTAGTTGGGCCAGACCACCGACCAGACTAGAGTATCGGCTCAAGAGGTCCTTAACTTTTTATTCGATCGTTGGATTGTGCTTAATTTTTTATAGGAGTTTCCGGAGGCTATTTTCCTTGGCTTTGCAATGAAAATGCTACTCGGCGACACAGGGTCTGGTCGGGCCAGATCACCGACCAGACAAGAGTACTGGCTCAACATGCCATAACTCTTGATCTGATCATTGAATCGTGCTCAAATTTTTACAGGAGTTTTCAGAGGCTATTTTTACAGTAGCCATGAAATTGCTACTCGATGCCGACAGCCTCTTGTTTGGCTAGAATACCGACCAGACTAGAGCACCGGTTCAACAGGTCCAAACTCTTGATCTGATTGTTGGATCGAGCTTGAATTTTTACAGTAGTTTGCGAAGGCTGTTTTCCTTGGTGTTGACAAGATATCACTACTCAATGTCGATGGCATCTCGTCTGGTCAATACATCCATAACTCTTGATCTAGCCGTTGGATCGTGCTCCAATTTTTACAGGAGTTTCCGGAGGCTGTTTTCCTTAGCGTTGCCCTTAAATTGCAACTCAACACCCCCAACGTCTGGTCGGGCGACACCAAGGACTAGATAAAAGTACTGGCTTAAGAGGTCCATAACTCTTAATCCGACCGTTGGATCGTGTTCAAAGTTTTACAAGAGTTTCAAGAGGCTCGTTTCCTTGGTGTAGCAATGAAATCACCATGAGACGCCGCTGGTCAGGCCAGTCCACCAACCAGACCAGAGTACCAGCTCAAAAGGTCCATAACTCTTGATCCGATTGTTGGATCCTGCTCAATTTTTTATAGAAGTTTGCAAAGGTTATTTTCCTTGATGTCGTAATGAAATTGCTACTCGATGCACCTAGGGTCTGGTCAGGCCAGACCACCGACCAGACAAGAGTACTAGCCCAAAATGTCCATAACTATTGATCCGACCGGTTGATCATGCTCAAATTTTTACAGGAGTTTCCGGAGGCTGTTTTCCTTGGCATCGCTACGAGATGCTGAAAGTGTCTTGTCGAGCTAAACAACCAACCGACTAAAGTACGAGCTGAAGAGGTTTATAACTCTTGATCCGACTGTTGGGTCGAGCTCAATATTTTACAAGAGTTTCCAAAGGCTACTTTCCTGGGCGTCGCCATGAAATCACTACTCGATGCCGATGGCATCTTGTCTGGCCAGACCACTAACTTGACTAGAGTACTGGCTTAACAGGTCCATAACTCTTGATCCGACCGTTGGATCGAACTCAAATTTTTACAGGAGTTTCCGGAGACTATTTTCCTAGGCGTCGCTATGAAATCTCGACTCGAAAACCCAAGCATCTGATCGAGACAGACCACAACACAAACGAGAGTACCGGCTCCACAGGTCCATAACATCTATGACGTCTCGTCCAGCCACACCACTGATCATACTACAGTACCATATCAAAAGGTCCATAACTCTTGGTCCAACCGTTGGATCAAGCTCGAATTTTTACATGAGATTGCAGAGGCTATTTCCCTTAGCATTGACAATATATCGCTACTCGATGCTGATGGCGTTTCATCCGGCCAAACCACCGACCAAACTAGAGTATCAGGTCAAAAGGTCCATAATTCTTGATCCGACCGTTGGATTGTGCTCAAATTTTTACAAGAGTTTCTGAAGACTCTTTTCCTGAGCGTCGCAATAAAGTCGCTACTTGACGCCCCCAATGTCTAGTCGGGCCAAACCACCGACCAGACTAGAGTACTGCCTCAACAGGTCATCAACACTTGATCTGATCGTTGGATCATGCTTAATTTTTTACAGGAGTTTCCAGTGGCTGTTTTCCTTGGCGTCGCAATACAATTGCTACTCGACACTCTCAACATTTGGCCGGGCCACACCAAGGACCAGACAAGAGTACCAGCTCAAAGGTCCATAATTCTTGATCTGATCATTGGATCGTGCTCAAATATTTATAGGAGTTTTAAGAGGCATGTTTCCTTGACATCGCAATGAAATCGCCATGAGACATTGCTGGTTTCTGGTCAGGCCCGACCACCAACCAGACTAGAGTACCGGCATAAGAAGTCCATAATTTTTTATCCGATCGTTGGATCGTGCTCAATTTTTTACAGGAGTTTTCGGAAGCTGTTTTCCTTGGCGTCGTAATGAAATTGCTACTCGAAACACCCAGGATCTGGTTGCGCCAGACCACCGACTAGACAAGAGTATCGACTTAAATGGTCCATAACTTTTTATTCGATCGTTCACTCATGCTCAATTTTTTACAGGACCTTTCGGAGGTTGTTTTCCTTAGCGTCGTCATGTACTCGCTACTCGACGCAGACGATGTCTAGTGGGGCCAGACCACCGACCAGACCAGAGTAGTAGCACAAGAGGTCCATAACTTTTTATCCGATCGTTGGATTATGCTCAATTTTTTACAGTAGTTTTTGAAAGCTGTTTTCCTTGGCGTCGTAATGAATTTGCTGCTCAACGCACCCAGGGTCTGGTCAGACCAGACCACCGACTAGACAAGTGTACTAGCCTAAAATGTCCATAACTATTGATCCGACCGTTGGATTGTGCTCAAATTTTTACAGGAGTTTCCGGAGGTTGTTTTCCTTGGCATCGCCATAAAATCGCTACAAGACATTAAAAGTGTCTTGTTGAGCCAAACAACCAACTAGACCAGAGTACTGATTAGTATTTAAAAGTGCATTTTTATCAAGGTTTTATATCACAATTTTGCACTTGAAGTATCAATAACTCTTTAACTAAAGCATGTTTTATAATAACAAGTCTGATACTATAAGATACTATAAGATGTTTTGTTTGGACAAGAAGATAAGGATTGTCACAAAGTCTAGATATGACCACCCACTCAACAATTAGTCATCAAATCAATAGTTCCAAATTTTGGCCTATAAAAGGAGGCATTTGTCATGCATTTTGACATCTTGGTTTTCAGATCAAGATCATGTTCTTGCTCTCTTTCTTTGTATTTTTGTAATGCTTAAGTTTTGCTTTCATTAATCTCTTGTTTATGCTTTTCATCATAACTATGCTCTTTTCTAGTTTGTTTATGTTTCTTTTCTTAATCATGTTTAAGTTTATCATGTCAAGGTGAAAAGGATACACTAATGGTGTAAGAATAAGTATAATATAAACTCAACATGGACTCTAATGTTTGATACTAACATGTTTTGTATTTGTTATCTTTTTCACTTTTAAACTTTGCTTGTTATATGGTTAATCTAGATTTATGTTGTATAACCCTTGGTAGAACAAATACTTGGCACTTTCATAGCCCAACCGTATGGTATAACCGACACCTGTGCTATGAAAGCAACTTGATTTGTTGTTAATACAAGTTATAATCATGAATACCTGACAACATTTACAAGTATTAGCATTATTTGAATAAGATAACTAATGTAATCATGTTAACAATTTATAATCCGATTGGAACCTCCTTTGTGTGTGGTTTTCAGTTGAGTAATAAAATGAATTTATACTATATTTATTTGAAACACCATTAGTGCATCCTCTAACCTTAACAATTATTTTATCCTTGTTTAATCCTTTCATCAATATCACATCTCAAAGCTCTCTTCAACTCCTCTATTGTTATTATCTATTTCTTTATTTGTAGTTTATACATTAAACCTCCCTGTGGTTTGACCCCGGTCTTGCCAGGTTATTTATTAAATCGACACTCCTACACTTGGGAGAAGACATCAATCTTTTGGTCGTGTCAAGTGCCAGCTGAAGAGTTGCATAACTCAATATTTTACAGGAGCCAAAGGCTATTTTCCTTGGCATTGCCATAAAATCGCTTCTCGATACCGATGGCATGACCATCGACCAGACTAGAGTACCAGTTTAAAAGGTCCGTAACTCTTGATCCGATCATGGGATTGCGCTCCATTTTTTACAAGAGTTTCCGGACACTGTTTTCCTTGGTGTTGTAATGAAATCGCTACGAGACGCCGATGGTGTCTGGTCGGCCTAGACAATCGACCATACTAGAGTATCGGATTAAGAGGTCCATAACTCTTGATCCAACCGTGGGATCGAGCTCTAATTCTTACAGGAGTTTATGGAGATTATTTTCCTAGGCGTCGTTATGAAATCGCTACTCGAAAACCCCAACATCTGATCGGGACAGACCACCACCTAGACCAGAGTACTGGCTCCACAGGTCCATAATGCTTACGACTTCTCGTCCGGCCACACCACCGACCATACCAGAGTACCGTATCAAAAGGTCCATAATTCTTGGTCCGACCGTTGGATCAAGCTCGAATTTTTATTATGAGACTGCGGAGGATATTTCCCTAGCATCGACAAGATATCACTACTCGATGCCGATGGTATTTTGCCCGGCCAAACCACCAACTAGACTAGAGTATCGGGTCACAAGGTCCATAACTCTTGATCTGGTCGTTGGATCATGCTCAAATTTTTACATGAGTTTTCGAAGGCTCTTTTCCTTAGCGTCGCAATGAAATCGCTACATGACGCCCCTAATGTCTAGGTGGGCCAGACCACCAACTAGACTATAGTACTGACTCAAAAGTTCTTTAACTCTTGATCCGACCGTTGGATCGTGCTCAAATTTTTACATGAGTTTCTAGAGGCTTTTTCCTTGGCGTCCTACTAAAAATGCTACTCGACACCCCCAGCATCTTGTCGGGACACACCAAGGACCATACAAGAGTACCGGCTCAAGAGGTCCATAACTTTTGATCCGACGGTTGGATCGTGCTCAAATTTTTACAGGAGTTTCCAAAGGCTCTTTTTGTTGGCATCGCAATGAAATCGCTACTCGATGCCCCCAACATCTGGTTGGGCCAGACCACCAACCAGACTAGAATACTGGATCAAAAGGTCTTTAACTCTTGATCCGACCGTTGGATCGTGCTCAATTTTTTACAAGCCTTTCCGAAGGCTGTTTTCCTTGTTGTTGTAATAAAATTGCTACTCGACACCCCCAACATCTTGTCAGGCCACACCAAGGACCAGAAAAGACTACTGGCTCAAGAAGTTCATAACTTTTGATCCGACCATTGGATCGGGCTCCAATGTTTACAGGAGTTTCAAGAGGCTTGTTTCCTTGGCGTCACCATGAAATCACCATACGACGTAGGTGGTGTTTGGTTAGGCCAGACCACCGACCGGACGAGAGTACTGGCTCAAGACACCCATTACTTTGATCTGACCATTGGATCGGGCTCCAATGTTTACAGGAGTTTCAAGAGGCTTGTTTCCTTGGCGTTGCAATGAAATCGCCAAACGACGTAGGTGGTGTTTGGTCGAGCCAGACAACCGACCAGACAAGAGTATCAGCTCGTGCTCAACTTTTTACAGGACTTTCCAGAGGCTGTTTTCCTTGGTGTTGCCATAAAAGTGCTACTCAACGAACCCAGGGTCTTGTCGGGCCAGACTAATGACCGGACAAGAGTACTAGCTCAAAATGTCCTTAACTCTTGATCCGACCGTTGTATCGTGCTCAAATTTTTATAGGAGTTTCTGGAGGCTATTTTCCTTGGTGTCATAATGAAATCCCTATGAGATGTCAACGATGTCTCGTCGGGCTAGACAACCGACCAAACTAGAGTACCGGCTCAAGAGGTCCATAACTCTGGATCCGATCGTTGGATCAAGCTCAAATTTTTACAGGAGTTTGTGGGGGCTATTTTCCCTATGGTCGACAAGATATCATTGCTTGATGCCGACAACGTCTCGTCCGACCAAACTACCATCCAGACTACCGTTCCTGGTAAAAAATATAGTGAAATCACCTTTCCTATTCTTTCTTCGGATACTGCTACTAAGAAGGATGCACACTTCTTAAAATATCCCATATACGTAGGCGGGAGCAGGGGAAGGGGTCAGATTTATCCCGACGGGAGCAAGAGTAACAATATGGTTTCTAATGCTATAATAGCGGGTATAATAAGCAAAATCATATAAAAAGAAAAAAGGTGTACGAAATAACTATAATAGATGCGCCAGAGGGGCATCAAGTGATTGATAGTATCCCCCCAGGACAAGAACTTCTTGTTTCAGAAGGTGAATCCATCAAACTCGATCAACCATCAAAAAGAAATCCTAATATGGGCGGATTTGGTCAAGGAGATGCAGAAATAGTACTTTAAGACCCATTATGTAACGTCCCCCTATACCGGAATAAAAACAATAATCTCATGTTAATCGAAAAACAGAGTAATTAATTATTTATATATATATATATAAATAAATAATTATATATATATATATTCATGGTCTTCGCATTAAAATCTACCGAAATTTCGACGGAGTCCCCTCTATTCTAGAAGGTCCCAAGTTATCGACATGTAACTTGTTTATACTTCTAATAACTCGCATTTCATAACTCAATCCCGACCCAATCATCCTGGGTTTCAATTCCACAAATATTATCACACCTATCAACCACAATATTTATGATATACAATACATAACAAAATATTATTATGGATGGATAAAAATATAAATACATAGACATGAAATACGGTTATATGAAATACATAGTTCATTCAATCAAGTTTAAACATTAATTATACAAATTAAGTTATACAAACATATTCATGTTTACAAAATAGAAGGGTATACTCCCTAGAACCTAGATTACAAGATGGGAACATAAGCTAGAATCTACTCCTGTCGTGCATGCGATGATCCTGAAACAAAATACATATTATTGAAACATGAATATCACAATAAATATAACAACACGAATATCTAACAATTTCAAAAGGGTAACATGCATTTATATTTTGTTCATTTCTCCCTTCTGGTTTTCATTAGAAACTCTTCCTTGTTCAACTATTAATAATCGTTCCCTCTTCCACTATTAACCTCGATTCCAAACTTTATAAGATCAAACATGATTATTTTTGCTTAGCACATTACCGATACCAATTTCACTGGTATCATCGTCATCACCCCATAGGAGTCGATGCAAGGTGATCCTCTTACCTGGGATCCTAACATACACTAAATGTATGCTAGCCAATACATGGTGATTCCCTTACCCGGGATCCTAACATACGCTAAATGTATACTAATCAATACATGCTCGATCCCCTTACCCGGGATCCTAACATACACTAATGTATGTTGACACGACTAAAAGATTGATGTCTTTTCTCAAGTGCAGGAGTGTCGAAGTAATAAATAACCCGGCAAGACCGGGGTCGAACTACAGGGAGGTTAAATTATATAAATTATAAACAACAATAATAACAACAACAATAACAAGAACAATAACAACAACAACAACAACAACAACAACAACAACAATAACAATAATAATACTAATAGTAATAGTGATAGCAATAGTAATAGTAATAGTAGTAGTAATAGTTATACCAATAATACTATTAATAATGATAATAATAAAGATGATGATGTCTTGAAGAGGTTGATGAGAACTTTTAGATGGAAGATTAACGTAAGGATTAAACAATGATAACAACAAATGTCAAGGTTATAGGATCCACTAATGGTATTTCAAACAAGTATAGTATAAACTCTTATTATTCAATTGGAAACCACACACATGATTACATTAGTTATCTTATTCGAATAATGCTAATAATTGTAAATGTTGTCAGGCATTCATGATTATAACTTATGTTAACAACAAATCAAGTTCCTTTCATAGCTCAGGTGTCGGTTATACCATACAGTATGGGCTATGAAAGTGCCAAGTATTTGTTGTACC
>Ga0325401_1005139_pt1 | contig 12464 bp, 6 predicted proteins | sample PopdelMetagenome_FD_205666 | JGI IMG/M metagenome (GOLD analysis project Ga0325401, IMG submission 205666) | Populus deltoides microbial communities from Bellville, Georgia, United States - Xylem-PdKOR-R2 | ecosystem: Host-associated > Plants > Phyllosphere > Stem > Wood/Secondary xylem | place...
AGTAGCTGCATCGTTGAAAAGGATACCAGACTGCATCTTTAGAGCTGGCGACCGAGGCGGAAGGCAGAAGTATAGTGGGCTTGCATTTGATACCAGTGATGCTGACTTTGCTGAGTTAGACAATCAGATAGCCGAAACCGTCATCTTTCTTCGTACGCATAAGGAAGATCTATGCTACCTAGGTAATCTAAAAGCTATGGTAGAAGACTCCTGGTATCATCTTGATTTCGGCTTTAACACCCGCATGTTCGACGAAAACGTGGGCATCCAAATAGATGTATTTCCATCCGAACTTCTGCAACTACTCGGAGATATTGGTGCTGATTTGATGATCTCGCAATATCCTCCTTCTATTGACGAGGACGAAAGTGAAAACAGTTAAGCATTTTAAGAGGCTAGCTGCGGCTCAAGCGAGACAACAGCTATAGTTGCTAGGTTCTAACAAGCCCCAGCAGGATGACATATCGGTAGTACTTAACTACTTAACCGAGTAGCTCAACCCTTCATCATACTTGAACAGCGGATACGCTGCACCCTCCAGGTACCCTGGCACGTCTTCTTTCTGGCTTTTAGCAGCTTCCTCAGAGACAGGCGTGGTGAAGGGCATTTTACCGGTGGGGTTGAACTGGCCGCCGACCACATCCAGCAAAGCTTCCGGCGTAGTGCCGAAGGTGGCTAGCACTCCTTTGAAACGGCTCTTGGTATCATTGTTGTAAATTTCACTGATCACCCACGGACTCGTGTAGTTCACGGCCAAGATGGTCGGCTTCTTGGCAGTTAAAGCGTTGATGTAGTTGATATCCACCGCGTTCTTCGACAAAGCTAGGTACAGCGGCGAGCCGTCGGAGTTGAACAGAGGCTTGCTACTGGGCTTCAGCCACAGTAGAATAACGTCGGCTTCTTCCGGTGTCTTTACAAACTCTAGGTCCGGCTGCTGGCTGTTGGCGGCGTACACTTCCCCTGGTCCCGCGTCGGGCGTGCCGTACTTCTTTTGGTATGACTCGAAGTAAACTTTCGTTTTCGCTTTCAGCGGTAGGGCTTTCGTCTCATTGCGCAGCAGCACGATAGACTTGCGCAGGGCTAGATCGGCGCGGGCCTTAAACTGGGCATTGTTCACCAGCTTCTCAGCGGCATCTTCGTCTACGTAGGGATTCTCGAACAGACCTAGGGTGAACTTCTCCAACAGAAGCCGCCGCACCGAGTCGTCGATTAGGTCTTTATCCGTGGGGTTGGCTTGCACGGTTTTTAACAACTCCGTTGGGTCAGCGGTGCCCGCAAATAGGTTCACCCCCGATTGCAGGGCGCGGTGGTAGCGCTGGGTAATCGACCAGCTTTCCGCGCCCCAGGGCATCATTTCAATAGGGCCAGTATCGGAGTTGATGATGCCTTTAAAACCTAGCTCCTTGCGCAGCAAGTCGTGAATAACTCCCTTGTTGTAGGCGTAGGCTACCTCCTCATACTTCGTCCCGATGGGCATGGAGTAGTACGGCATAATGGCTGACGTACCCGCTTTGATGGCTGCTTTAAAGGGAATTAGATTGTTAGCCAGCATGTTGCCGGGAAACACTTCTGTTTTACCCCAGTCGAAGTGCGGATCTTGGCCCTCCTTGCCCGCACCGCCGCCGGGGAAGTGTTTGGTAGTCATGGCCACGGACGTCGGGCCTAACTGGGGTCCCTGAAAACCGAGCACTACTTGCGTTATCATCTGCGCGGCCCACTCGGCATTCTCGCCGAAGGTACCATCTACGCGCTGCCAGCGGGGCTCGGTGGCTAGGTCGGCCATGTACATGTAGCCTTTGCGCAAGCCAGTGGCCGCCCACTCCTGCCGGGCAACGTTGGCAAACTCGCGCGTGAGCTTCAGGTCGCGCATAGCCGATAACCCTAGCTCGCCGGGCCACATGGAAAAAGCCGTTTGCCCCACGCTAGTCCCGATGGCAGCGGTGGCCGTCACGTGGTTGCGCGGATTGGAAGCCACAATAGCCGGGATGCCTAGGGGTTGCTGCTCGCACAGCGCCTGAAGCTTGTTGGCCCATTCTGCCATCGTACGCGCCTTCGCGTTGGCGCGCATAATAAAATGCCGCAAGTGGTACTGGGTCACGGCTTTGGTAGTGCCGGCGGCATTCATCAACGGCACGGGCAAAGGTTTGCGCGTGAACATGTTGGTAGTAGCCAACAGGTCTTCTTCGTTGAAGTTGCTGGTAATCGGCTCCTTATTCTTGGGCGCCTCGAAGGCCCAGTCGTTTTGCAGCCGCGTCGTACTGATCAGCATAAACCCCACCTTCTCCTCCATCGACATGCGCGCTAGTAGGTCCTTGCTGCGTGCTTCCGCCGACAGCCGCCAATCTTCGTACGGGTCGAGCTTGCCGTTCTTGTTCAGGTCCTTAAACTTCAGGCTTCCCACCTGAATAATCTTAGCGGAGCGAGTACCTAGGTTAGGCTGTTGCGCGGTGGCTTTCGTTTGCGCTGGCGCTGATGCGGCGCTCAAGGAAGCTAGCAAGGCTAGGCCAGCAAACCGAAGTCCACTACTTTTTCTTAGCGACCAAATTATACTTATTGTTGAGCTGAAAGCATGCTTTGGCTTGTACAAATCTTGCATGGGCAGTGGGGTTTTAGATTGGCTCAGAACAGCTATTAACCTAGGCTTTTGTCGTTTAGCGTTTCAGTTCCATGCACAGGGCTAGTGATACCACGAATACTTCCAACGCAGTCAATAATCTTCATTGAGCTACTCGTAAGTAAATAAAAATTAGCATAGTACGCCCTTGAAGCCTACTGCTTGCGCCTACGTTTGAGTTGTTGTGCTGACGATTCAATGCCAACTGGCGTAATTTATTTAGCAAAGCAGGGTTACATACCCGCACACCCTCGCATCAATATTATCTTACTTAAATACTTGGTGCGATGTCTCCTCTTTATGTACTAGCGTTCTGCTTGTTGCTAGGTGCCTGTGATGGTCCCGCGGCTAGTTTTGATAAGTTCTCAGTAAGCCACCCATTGAATATGCAAAAGGTGCTAGGATCTGAGGCAACTTTGTTGAGCCCAGACGACACAGTACACTTACGGGTTCAGTATGATCTCGCTACAAAAGAGAATCTTTTCTTCAACTGTGATGACTCCTCTTTGCTAGTTAAGGCTCAAGTATTTTATCACCGCCGTCTTTATTATTTAGTAGAGCAGTTACCTACCAGCGGATACTGGGTACACGCAGTGCGCATTCGAAACAACCGAATCCAGGGGCTAACTAGTGGCTACAAGCAGATGGAGGATCTATCGGCTAATATAAAGCAAGGTAGATTGGCAGGCCTCATCAGGTACCGTAGTCTTACAGACGACAGTATCCGTTTGCGCTTCGATGTCAAACAATTACGTTCTTTCTACTTAGCCGAACTCGACAGTTTTGCTAGCTATCGTTTAGTGCCCAAAGCTCTTGATTCGCAGCTAGTTGCCCTACGCCCCAGTTCTAGCCCAAGTTTATATCCGAATCCTGCTTCTAGCCAAACCACTCTTCTCTTCGACAGCTCAGCACTCCGTACTATCCAAGTATATGACAAACTAGGTCGTCTGGTTCAGACTTTCCAATCGCAAGGTTCTGAGCAGTCATTATCCGTGCAGCAACTTTTAGAGGGCTCCTACTCAGTACGTATCATAAGTGAGAAGCAAAACTCACCGGTCATGCACCTGATAGTAAAACACTGAGATAACTACAAAAGGCCACCTGAATAGGTGGCCTTTTGTAGTTATCTCGGTCTAAAAGCTAGGTCTTACAGATGCGCAATTGGGTCGGCGTTGCCATCGGGGTCATTTTTCACGGTACCATTGGTGGTGAACGACTTGCCCTTGAGTAGCAGTACGCCGGCCATGTGCGGCGTAGCCATGGAAGTACCGCTGATGGTGTTATAGCCCCCATTCAGCCACGTCGATTGGATGCTCACGCCGGGCATGCAGTAGTCGACGGGCGGGTTGCCGTAGTTGGAGAATGAAGCCCAGCTATCGGAGCTGTTCATGGCCGAAATGGTGAAGATATTAGCGCCATTCACGCGGCCTGGAGATGAGGACGTTGCTGTAGTACCTTCATTACCAGCGGCCAAGGCAAACAAAATTCCCTTGTTCGAAGCGTTTAGTACAGCATTATCAAGCGCTTGCGATACGCCGCCACCTAGGCTCATATTAGCTACATCACCAGCTTTACCGTTGCTGCCTACGTAATCGACACCGGCAATAACGCCCGAGTTGGAGCCACTACCGCGGGAATCGAGCACACGCACGGCCACTACGGTAGCTCCGGCTGCCACGCCAACCACCCCGGTGGAGTTGTTGAGCGCCGCAATAGTACCCGCTACGTGAGTGCCGTGGCCGTTACCATCATCCGGAGAGGCGTAATTCTTGCCACTCGTTAGGAACGACTTGCTGCGCGCTACGTCTACTTTCAAGTCGGGGTGGTCGAGGTCGATACCCGTATCGATAACCCAGGCCGTTTTGCCGGTGCCATCGGCGGTGCCTACGCGGGTAATACCGTAGGGCACCGTCTGAGCGGCTTGCGCAGTGCTACCGCCATTAGGGTTTCCGAGAGCAATGATCTGATCCTGTTCCACATGAGCCACCCGGGCATCGTTGCGCAGCGCCGCAACTTCATTCGGCGTGAGCGAGGCCGAGAAGCCTTTCAACACGTGCCCATACGCAAGGCCCAATGCCTCGCCCTTGGCCCCTTTCTCCTTCAGCAAACCTAGGCCTACATTCTTGACTTTCTTCACTTTGACGTCGTACGAATCGGCGTCGGTGGTTTCGACCGTACCGTCTTTTAGTACAACAATGTACTGCCCCGCAATGCCGTTGCCATTCGCTTGCGCGTCGCTGCTAATTTGGGCGCCCGTTGCATCCGTTGGCACTACTTGATCTTCGGAGCAGGCCGTGAACAGCGAAGCTCCTACGACAACCGAAGTACCTAGCAACCAGGAAGTGAGGCGAGCATTCCGTTGATTTTTTTGCATACTGTGTTTGGGTTGAGAGTGAAAAAGGGTGGATTAGCGCCCAGTGCAACCCGCCGGATAGAAGTGCTTAACTTTCGCTCTGGCTTGTTGCTTTCTGGAATAGAGAATGTGAAATGTAGGAATCCTTACACAGCTTCCAATACCTGCTTTCTCATAGCAGAGCGGAATAATCCCAAAATTCCCCCACGAAAGCACCTAAAAACCGCCTAATTTTGAGGATAATGATGTATCAAGAAAAAAAGCATGTTTTTGTGACATATAAAAAGCAATATACTTTTCAGCCTTTGCAAACCCTAGGTTTAAGCTAGGCCGTTGCGGCAAAAGTGGCACTTCGTGCTATTCAGTAGAAGCTGCATTCTTGGCCACTGTCCGCTGTTTTTAATTAAATAGCAACTTGGCGTGAGCAATACGATCCGTTGCCTTACCTTTACTTGCGTGATGAGTCGCTCCACCGCTGCGCCTTCGGGCGGAGAGGAAAGTCCGGGCAACGCAGAGCACCCTGCTTCCTAACGGGAAGGATACGCCGCAAGGCGTAGACAGCCAGTGCCACAGAAAATTACCGCCGAGCGGTGAAGTTGTGAAAGGTGAAATTGTGAATTAGATATAAATCACAACTTCACAATTTCACAACTCGCCTCCGGTAAGGGTGAAAAGGTGCGGTAAGAGCGCACCAGCGGTCGGGTGACCGGTCCGGCTGGGTAAACCTCAGGGGTTGAAAGACCAAATAGGCGGGCAGGCAGCGGCTTTCGGGTCGGTGCACCGGGCGGCTCGTTCGGTGTCCGCGGGTAGGTTGATGGAGCCTTTCCGTGAGGACTGGCCTAGATAAATGGTGGAGCCGCGACCTAAGTTGCGGACAAAACCCGGCTTACAGACTCATCACCCACTTTCAGGCGTCGCCGCAACCTACGTTGCGGCGACGTTTTTAGTTTAGTAGCGGATGTAACGTGGTTAGCGTGGTTGGATTTGCCCTTCTCCTCCGGTTATCTGCTTTACTAGAAGTTGTACAAAACTTTGGCAATAGGATAATTTACGGCTTGTTTTTTAGGTGATGCCCTGACCTCACTACGCATAAAAGCTAGCCTTCAAGCTCACCTCGCTAGCCGTATTTAGCGTGTGGCGTAAGTGTATAAACTGCCGTTATTAGCCACCTGTAGCTTAATCTCAGTCTATTATCAGACTTGCTTTTGGGGAAGCAACCTCGATATATTTGACTACCCGCCCCTACTACCGCGCCTTTGTTTTGGAGGCTTGCTCTCCGCACGGCGCTGGTAACTGCCGCCTATTTGCCAACCCTAGCTTACGCACCTAGGGTCCTTCTGCCCGCGGCATTTTCCACCCCCATTCCCACCCAGTATGAAACGTACATTTACCTCCCTGTTGGGAGCCGCCGCCCTGTGTTTGCTCGGCTTCGCTCCCGCCCACGCCCAAACCTACCAGCAAGTCTGGGCCGATGAATTTACTAGCGGCATCAGCTCTAGCTGGGTATTCGAAACTGGCGGTGGCGGCTGGGGCAATAACGAAAAGCAATACTACCAGCGCGCTAACGCCAGCGTCGTGAACGGCATTTTGCAGATCACGGCCAAAAAGGAAACCGTTGGCGGTATGCCTTACACCTCGTCGCGCATGAAAACGCAGGGGCTCAAGGAGTTTCGATATGGCCGCATCGAGGCGCGCATGAAGTTACCGCTTGGCCAGGGGCTGTGGCCTGCCTTCTGGATGCTGGGCAGCAACATCAACACCGTGAGCTGGCCAGCCTGCGGCGAAATCGACGTGATGGAACACATCAACGCCGAAAATAAGGTGTATGGCACCGTGCACTGGGACAGCAACGGCCACGCGGAGTACGGCGGCAACACCGTGACTACTCCCCAAGATTACCACGTGTACACCATTGAGTGGGAGCCCACGTACATCAAGTGGTTCGTGGATGGGGTTCAGTATCATGTGATTGACATCACCAACGGCGCCGGCAGCACAGAAGAGTTTCAGCGGCCTTTCTTCCTGCTGCTGAACCTAGCTGTGGCAGGCAATTGGCCCGGGCAAACGGTAGACGAGAGCAAGCTGCCCGCTACCATGTACGTCGACTACGTGCGGGTGTACCAAAAAACCGGCACTACCACGCCCACCCCAACTACTAACCTTATTCAGGCGGAGAGCTATGGCTCCATGAACGGCGTGCAGCTCGAAACCACCTCCGATACGGGTGGCGGCCAAAATGTGGCCTACATTGACCAGGGCGACTGGATGGCCTACAACAATATCAACTTCCCGGTATCGGGCAACTACAAGCTAGAGTACCGGGTGGCCAGCCCTAGCGGCGGCACATTGTCGTCGGATTTGAACGCGGGAGCGGTGCAGCTCGGCAACACGGCCGTACCAGCCACCGGCGGTTGGCAGAACTGGACAACGGTTTCACGCACGGTCTACATCAACGCGGGCACTTACAACTTCGGCGTGTTTGCCCAGACCGGTGGTTGGAATCTCAACTGGATTCGGATTACGCCCCCCACTAGCGCCACGGCTGTCACCACCAGCGCCGTGCTGGCGACCTCCAAGAACAACTCCGCTGCTCAGCAGCTTCAACTCTACCCCAACCCGGTAGTCGACAAGCTCCACCTTGCTTCCTCAGACCTAGCTTTGGCTGGCAGCTCCTATCAGATTTTGGATGCGCAAGGTCGTAAAGTGAGTAGCGGTTCGTTTGAGAACGGCACAGCTGACGTGGCGGCTTTGCCTCCCGGCATGTATTTGCTAGTAGTGCAGGCCGATGGGCAGCAGCTCACTCGCCGGTTTATGAAGTAACCTCGGCTGGTCGCAAGAAGTAGGCAGGCTGTTCCATAGGAGCAGCCTGCTTAGCTTTTGGTGCTTGCAGCTACAACTTACCTTGTAAAAAAGGTACTACGCCGCTTTTTTTGTTGTTTTTTATCCGCAATCCGCACGCCTTACTCTGCGAAGCACTTTACTTTAGTTCACACGCTGGAGCCTTGCGAGCGTGTGCGGTAAGCGTATACCAGTGCTTAGTGAAGTCAGTTAGGCCCCTCAAGTCGCTTTGCATTTGCGCACAACATGCCGGTATATTCGTTGCGTTCGGAGCCGGTGCTACCTTTTCTCGTTCAGTCGCACGCGTCAGGCATTAGGCGCTGCACTATGGTAAAATGCACCAGCTCGCAGACAAGCAGCTAGACAGTTAGCGCCTCTACTTTTCCTTTTAAAGGCACTCACGTTGGGTTCTCGAACCTAGCTCGTGGGGGCTTCCCTAGCTTTTCCTCTACGGCTTACCATAAAGCCCAGCCAGCTAGGTCTGGCTTTTATGGCCTTTTAGGCCACGCTCTTCTTTTTTACCTATTACGCATGCAACGAAACCTAATTGCACTTCTTGTCGCCTCTTGCCTGGGCACTGCTGCTTCGGCGCAGAAAACAGCCTCCCCAGTTCCCAAATCGTACTCAGCAACCGGTAAACAGGTACAGGTATATACCACTGCTGCCAACACCCAGTTGCGCCTCGCCGCTGGCGACAAGCTCAACTTTCAAGAGGTCGGGCAGCCGCTCGAAACCCAGCCCACCATCTTCGTCGATCCTACTCATACCTTCCAAACACTAGTAGGCATCGGCGGTGCCCTCACCGATGCGTCGGCGGAGACCTTCGCGAAGCTATCCAAGGCGCAGCAACAGGAGTTTTTGCAGGCGTATTATAGCCCTACGAAGGGCATTGGCTACACCCTAGGTCGGACGAATATTGCAAGCTGCGACTTTTCCAGCGGCAGCTACAACTACGTGGAGCCCAACGACAAGGAGCTAAAAACCTTCAGTGTGAAGCACGACGAGCAGTACCGCATTCCGTTTATCAAGCAGGCTATTGCGGCGGCGGGCGGCAAACTCACGATGTATGTTAGTCCTTGGAGCCCGCCTGCTTGGATGAAAGACAACAACAGCTTGGTGCAAGGTGGCAAGCTGCTACCGGAATACCGTCAAGCCTGGGCCAACCACTACGTAAAGTTCATCAAAGCCTATGAGCAGCAGGGCATTCCGATTTGGGGATTGACGGTGCAGAACGAACCCATGGCCAAGCAGACCTGGGAATCCTGCATCTTCACGGCCGAAGAAGAGCGCGACTTTGTGAAAGGGTACCTAGGTCCGACGCTGCAAAAAGGCGGCTTCGGCGACCGGAAACTCATCGGCTGGGACCACAACCGCGACCTGATGTACCAACGGGCCAGCACTTTGTTCGACGACCCCGAAGCCAGCAAGTACTTCTGGGGCCTGGGCTATCACTGGTATGAAACCTGGACCGGCAGCGCCATGCAGTTCGACAACGAGCGGCGCGTGCACGAAACCTACCCTACCAAAAACCTCGTCTTCACCGAAGGGTGCGTGGAAAAGTTCGACTTTAACAAGGTGAACGACTGGAGCCTAGGGGAGCGGTACGGCAACTCCCTCATCAACGACTTCAACGCCGGCACCGTAGCTTGGACCGACTGGAATATTCTGCTTGACGAGACAGGCGGCCCCAACCACGTAGGCAACTTCTGCTACGCGCCCGTTATCGGCGATACCAAAACGGGCAAGCTCATCTACACCAACATGTATTACTACATCGGGCACTTCTCGAAGTTTATCCGCCCCGGTGCTAAGCGCATTGCCACCGCTTCCAGCCGCGACGTGCTCCAAACCACGGCCTTCGTGAACCCCGATGGCAAAGTTGCCGTGGTCGTGATGAACAGTGGCGACAAAGAGCAGCCCTTTCAACTCTGGATCAAGGGCCAAGCAGCTAAAACCACTAGTCAGCCCCACTCTATCATGACGATGGTGGTAAACTAACGCTACCAGCGCATAGGCGGCATTTGGGTTGGCACTTGCCGTCATCCATCGTAAAGCGCGGTACTGGGCCTTCGGCCTGGTACCGCGCTTTTTGTTTGTGCTTCTACCCTAAGCTCAGCCGAAATGGCGCTGCGGATAACCTAGGTTGAAATGAGCCTAGACTCAACAGTAGCAGATTCGTATAATCATTTTGTCTAGGCTTTAATCGCTCATTTTGCTAATGTGTTCATGCAAGAAGCTGTACTCTTGCTGTTCTTGGCGCTACTAATACGTTCCACCCATCTCGCTCCCGCCCTGCGTGTCTTTACGCTCGTCTGCACCCCCTACTAGTTCCTGGTCTCGCTTTTGGCGGAAGGTAGGTTTGTGGGTGGGCGCCTTGGTACTGATCGGGATGTTGGCGCTACACTTCGGCCTTGATCCATGGCTGAAACGCACACTAGAGCGGCAGGTCAATCAGCGGAGCAAGGGGAAAGCGCGCTTACAAATCACGCAGCTGAAAACCAGCTTGTGGGGAGCTAGGTGCGTGCTACGAGGCGTGCGTTTGCAGCGCACTGCCGATACTACCACAGCCTCTTTTGAGCAGCAACTAACCCTGCGCGAACTACGCCTGAGCGGCCTCAGCCTGCGCGGTTGGTGGCGCGGCCAAAGCGCGCTTGCCGCGGATAGCTTGGTTTTTGTTGGCGGCCGGCTGCTCGACCGCAGTTCAAGTTCGGTAACTGAAGCGGGCACCTCTCGCCCACTGTGGGAGTACTTGCCGTCAAAATTGCACAGCGTTCAGCTAGACAACCTACTTGTCAGCGACTTGCAAGCCCAATCCGGAGCAGCTCGTCGGCTGGGCATTGGTATGCTGCTGCTGCGAGGGTTGCGAATTGCGCGGCCAACCGAAACGCAACGCACCCCTTACCAGCTCGCCGCAGCCTTCTTGCAAACGGCCTATGTCCGTACTCGTGATTACCAGGGCACAATCCGGCGGGCTACCTTTTTTGCCCAACGTGGCCGCCTGCGCCTCGACTCCGTGCAGCTAGGTCCTGCCCCGAATGGCTCACGCCCACACCGTGATGCAACCGTGCGCTTCCGAGCGGCACGCGTGTATTTGGCGGGCCTGCAACCCACTGCCCTGCTACGCCGGCAGCTCCGCGCCGACTCTTTCCAACTCACTCGCCCCCAGCTTCTACTAGCGTCCGCCCCATCTGCCCCTGATCAGCCCTCCGCTACTGCTAGCGCCTCCGATGCGCCTTCGTGCCAACTTGGTTACGTGCGGGTGCTAGACGGCTGGCTAGGTGCCACTGGCGAATCGGCGGGCAGCGTGCGCCAGATTATGATTAGCGGCACGGGGGTGCAGTTTGGTCAGACTTCGACAGGCACTTCGCGACTGACAGCCCGTACCTGGGTTGCCCGCACGGGTCGTGGCTCGTGCGTGGTGGGGGCACCTTTTTACCAGCTACAGTACAGCAGCCTGCTTGCCAGCAGCCAGCGTGGCGGGTTACAGCTAACGAACCTAACATTAGTACCTAGACTGTCGCGGGCGGAGTTTGCGCGGCATAAGCGCTACGCCACGCCGCGCTTTGTGGTGCAGGTGCCGCGGGTGCACGTCTGGGGACTAGACTACGACGCGTTGCAGCAAGGCACCCTGCAAGCACAAGAAGTGCTTGCGAAGCAACCGAACCTCAGCATCTTCCGCGACAAGCGCTACCCGGTGCATCCGTGGCCGTCGCGCGTTACGCCCGAAGAAGTCAGCAAACTATCGATGCGGTTCAACGTGCGGCGGGTGCGCATTGCGGGGGCCAATGTTCGCTACACCGAGCTGACGCCGCCGGGCCGGGAGCTAGGTACTATTCGCTTCGCCGATTTCCAAGGCACTTTCACCAACCTCAGCAACGATCCGCGCCGTATGGATGCCGCGCACCCAGCCGTGCTGCGGCTTACCACGAAGCTGCAAGCCCGCTGCCTTTTGCGCGCCACGTTCTGGCTGAACTTGCACGACCCCAACGGCGCCCACCGCATGCAAGGCACCCTTGGTCCTGCCCCACTGGCTATTCTCAACTCTTACTTGGTGCCTTCGCGCAGTGTCCGCTTCGATGAGGGCAACGTGCAGCACATCAACATACAAGCGCGCTTCAACCGGCAAGGCGCGCAAGGCACCATGCTAGTGGCCTACAACCAGCTCAAATTTACGTTGCTCACGCAGCAGAAGCCCGCCAAGCGCACCAATCTGTTCACCAAAGCTAGCTCGGGCCTTTTGAACGGAATCCTGCTCCGCGACGAAAATCCGCGCAAACCCGGTGGCCCACTCGTACCCGGTTCCATGCAAGTACAGCGCGACCGGCGCCACTCCGTATTTACGCTGTGGAAACAAAGCCTAATTACGGGCCTACTTACTAGCTTCGGAATTTCCACCAAAGTCGCGCAAAAGGTAGCACAGTAAGCTTTTGTTCAGCTTTTCAGGTGCACATCTGGATAGAAAGTACCTCGGTAAACTGGTCATTTCGACCAACGGGAGAAATCTCGCGTGCAATGGTAACTAATTACTACTGCACGCGAGATTTCTCCCGTTGGTCGAAATGACGTTTTCAGTTGGTACGGCCTGTTTGGCTTTACTCTACCAGTTCAAACGTCTCCTCCAACCGAATATCACTGGATGCGCTGCCGATCATTAGGCGG
>Ga0325401_1005141_pt1 | contig 12464 bp, 4 predicted proteins | sample PopdelMetagenome_FD_205666 | JGI IMG/M metagenome (GOLD analysis project Ga0325401, IMG submission 205666) | Populus deltoides microbial communities from Bellville, Georgia, United States - Xylem-PdKOR-R2 | ecosystem: Host-associated > Plants > Phyllosphere > Stem > Wood/Secondary xylem | place...
TTTTATATTGGGCAAAAAACTTTTTGGTCTCATCCACTAGTGTCCAAATACAATTTGGTTTGTATTAAATGATTGCCTTGGAATAAATTTATTTACAAAAAGAAAAATTCATCAGCATGAAATCACAGCACTATATTAACAAAAAGAATTCTGTAAGATCCCAAAAAATAATTAAGAAAGCTAAAGGGTAAACAATATTCCTCGTAGCCCACTCCCTCGGGCATTTTTTTAGAGCCGGATCATGCGACTCTCGATCGCTCACTCCAAGAGGGCAGAGAGCTCCGGGCGATGGAGCTCAAGCAGGCGAGTACGTCGGAATTTAAACGTGAGAAAGTCTGGTTCCCTTGTAACTCGAGACGAGGTATATGAAGTAAGCAAAACACGTGTGTCACGTACTGCCGTATGAAAGTGGTTGGCTTTACTTTATCACCTCAATTATTCGAATCTATATATGGGTCCCGCCACTGGAGCCCACAGATCTAGGACAGGAACACACGTGTCCAGAGGATGCATGTTCCAGTTTCTAAAAAGCCGAAGTTGAAGGCCTTTGATGGGAGTTCGTGACCTCGCAGGACAGCGATATGTAAACATGCGTGTTAATCTTCGATTTCTACCACGTGGCACTGTATAACATCGCACAATTACCCTATTGTTTTTCATTAAAAAAAATTCTTTTTGTTCCGCTTTTTTATTTTAATAATAATTATTTTTAAAAATATTTTTTGTTTTAAAATATATTAAAATAATTTTTTATTTTTTAAATTTATTTTTTTATATTAATATATTAAAACCATTTAAAAACAAAAAAATTATATTTTTTAAAAAATAATTTTGTATATTATAAACAATTGTTGCCTACAAATACTTAGTTGGTAATACGAGATAAGCGTAAAAATTATTTTAAATATATTAAAATTATTAAAAAATATCAAATTAAAAATATTAAAAGAAATAATTATATTTAAATTCATGTAAAAATATTTTTATTAATTTTGATGGATTATATATTATTATTATTATTATTATTATTATTATTATTATTTATAAATATAAATATAAATATTGGTAATTATTCCTGAAACAGTTGAAATCTTCCACCGAAGATTAAAAACAAGTTAAAAGTTAAAATTAAAGAAAGGAAAATAAAAATAAAAAGTTTCGTAGCTTTTTTATGTAGGCTGACAGCAGCCCAAAGCCTTTATTCGATATGGTTACAAAAAAAGAATTGAGCTTGGTTTAAGTGTGGCCCAATAGATTTCTTAAATAGCTATGGGGAAACCATGTTCATCCTCCTCCTTCCTACGGGTCAGTCTACAACTGTCAAATCTATTTGAGAATTGACTTGAAAAGGTACATGGGTTATTGAGCACATTTTTAATTAGTAGGTTATAAGTTAACTCGAGTTATTGAGTTAATTTAAATTATTTTTTTATTAAAATATTATTTTTTATGTTAATTTAATTTGATTAATCAGATCATTAAAGTTTTAATAGGATTAACTTGATTTAATCACAACCTTTTAGCTGTCTTTAGCTGTTTATGAAAAACTTATCTAATCACAACCTTTTGGAAGCCTAGATTTCGATATTGGGTTAAGGTGAAACCATAAGTTCCGAATTGGAATTTTGTACAATCTAAATTTTTCCCATGCCACTGTCCGCGAACCCTTCGGAATTTGGAAACCCACAGAGTGGTCAAAACTTAGTGTAAGCATTGATGGACTTGGGCTACTAAATGCTCAACATTTTATATCTGGGCTCGATTATTGCTTCTTACACTTGTACGTGTTTAAAATGGTAGCGTACAGTGTTTTTAAAAATATTTTTATACTTTAAAAAATATTATTTTAATTTTTGACATAACTATATCAAAACTTTAAATTTTTTTTGATAATTTAATATTTTTTTATGTCAAATATACTTTTAAAAAGAATACAAGAGGAGTTTCAAACGTATTCCTTAACACCCAAAATTATTATTTTTATTTAGAGTCTCCCCTCTCTTTGAGATTATTTATATTTCTCTTGAGCCTTTAATTTTTTTTATAATAAATAGGGTGATTTAAATTTAATATTGAATCTCGTAAATCTAGTTATTAATTTTTTTCTTTCCGGTGAATAAATTCTGTAAGAACGTCAAATAAGATAACATTACTTGCTGACCCCGTGTCATTTACTTGAGTCTCGGACAACCATCAAGAAGTTGAGCTTCATGCTTTTAATTAATAACTACATAGAGCAGAATAAATGAATCGACTGCATTAATTAGGAATTCGAAACACACCTGCCCTGTTGTTTTTTGGAAGTCGAAATTTAAGCCAGGTTGTTTTTTTTCGGCTCACCTGCCCTATTAATATCTCTCTGGATCTCTTGTCCAGCATCATGTGAATAAATTTAAGTCGAAATTTTTTTTTAAGAAAATTCCAAACATGCGGGATATAGTTTTGATAGATAAATTGCCTAGAAGGGAACCAGAATCAATTGACACAGCTGGCTAGATCTTTTTCCATGCGCACACTGCCTTTTATAGGAAGGTTTGGTAGCAGGAGTCCTTCCTTTACATCAATGAACTGTTTGTATAAGGCTAAATCCCAAACTTCGAAATCAAGAGCCACTAATAATCATTGTTTTTTTAATATCATGTGTTTGATTCTGCTGGCAGTGTGTTTTTTTTTTTTAATATATTTTAGTTTAAAAATATTTTTTTATATTTTAATTATTTTAGTGTATTGATTTTAAAAATATTTTAATATATTTTTAAATAAAAAACATTTTATAAAAATCCACTGTTACAATAAACACTACCTCGGGAACAACGAAATAAGCCTTCGGCACCTTCTTCAGAAAAGAGACGAAAGTGTTTAGGAAAAATGTCCAAGACTTGAAGTTCTCCACTTACCTTAGCTCATACTATTAGATTCTGAGCTAAGGATTCTCTTTGACCGAAACAAAATGCCAGGTTCTGATTTGTCTGACCCATGCAAGGTTTGATATGGAAAAAAAAATCAAAGGTTATTGGATTATCATGATAATTTAAATTAATTATTTTTGTGTTAGAATGGTATTATTATTTTTTTTAATTTTAATATTGATTTTATTAAGTTTGAAATGAGTTTTACCAGTGAACTAGTCCATGAATCAACTGGATTTAGCCAAACAAGATCTGTTTTTAATTAAAATTAAAATTTTCAATCAAACCAGATCCAACTTTATAACTTTGACTAACTTGAAAGCTGATATGATTCTCCATCGGAGTGTAGCCGCACGAAATTAAGAATCGATTTAATGGAGAACAAAATACTTTTGACATCTGTTGAAGGCCTTTTCACATGGAATTCGTTATCGTATTAGAGTACTAGTGGTGTGTGATCGGTCGATTGTCTCTTATGGGCCTTTGCCACTTCGCCAGATATTGGTAAAATCAAAGGCATAAAGCTTGTTTTGAGATGTTGTATCGTATACGTCTCAGCAATAATTTTTTAATTAAAATTGTATTGAATTAATATTTTTTATTTTTTAAATTTTATTTTTAATACAAGTATTAAAATAAAATAAAATCAATTTTTTAAAGAAATTTAATTGTACCGAAAAAACAAGCAAACTTGATTGCCTTTATGGGTATCCACAACTAAAGAATGGTGATCATTGCAGACAGACACTACTCGAAACCTGTGGGCATCTAAAACTGGTAAGTGTCAAGAGCAAGCATTCCGAAAACCAAGGCACCGTCTGTCTGCCAACGATAACCTCCATCCATGGTACAAGTCACTGACATTTGTGTCCAGATGATAACTTCGAAAACTGTACAAGGATTCTAAACCATGCCATGGCTCTGAATTAGACAGAGGGATAAACTGAACTTTGTACTGGATTGTATCACTTCTTGACAACAAATCCTATAAGAACTCGTCATCTATTGACACAAGAACAAAGTAAACTAAGATTTGTTGGTTGCGTCCCTTTCTCTTCATGTCAAAACTTAAATTCATGCCACCTATATGTCCATTAACTAAGCTAATTAATGGTCCCAAGCAAACTAGTGAGATATTTCCATGATGAAAATGTTTCCAGCATTTGCTCTGACAGAAATTGCCAAGGAGAATTCTGATGGACCATGCCATGAACCAGCTCTAATTAACAACCCATGCACACACTGCGTCAAGAAACTTGAGACATAATAATACACTGCATCGTTTGCAATCCTAAATAAGAAACTCAAGACATAATCAACTTTTAATTAATCTTTAAAATTTCAACAAGGATTGTTCTCTGGAGAAGCAGAAGTACTGGAGAACTGAGCATCAAGCTTTTCCCGACAAACAGGACAAACAGGGTGCTTGGAAAGCCAAGTATCAGCACATTCCAGATGAAACCCATGATTGCAGCCAGGAACTATCCTAGCCAGCTGTTCACTTTCAATGTCATCTAGACAAACAGCACACTCTGTCCCCAAAACAAGCTCTTTCCCGGTGACCTTAGGCAACTTCTCGAGCTCCGATGATGATAAACCCTTCTCTGTCACTGTTTTTACCGGTAAAGGAATGTTCTCTGGTTGATTATTAGCAGCATACCATAGGAGACAAATATAGATAAAAAACACTACGCTCATACCTACACATGGCAGAAAAAGTGCGAAAAGCACAGAGACAAGCATGTTCTGGCCGGTGGTGAAGGAAGCGTCGCTGTTAAAGTTCAAGGGGGATGGTGATGGAGTGGGACAGTGAATAGGAGGTGGTGTGAGTGTGACCATGGCGCATTATAGGGGCTGCGACAAAAGTAGAGGAAAGAAGTTGGAATATAGATATGAGAGGATGGGAGAGCCGCGGGCTTAAAAGGAAGGTTGGTGGAAGATGACGTGGACTCTGAAGGGGAAATGCTAGCGGTTAATACATCAATTATTATTAAATCAGGTATGTTTTTGAGTTTCAAAATATTTTAAAATAAATTAATTTTTTAAAATTTTATATTTATTTTAAATTAATATTTTTAAATTATTTTCATGTGTTGATATTAAAAATAATTTTTAAAAAATAAAAATAAATTATTTTATTATATTTTTAAATAAAAAACACTTTAAAAAATAACTATAACCATATTTTTAAATAGATTCTTAGCTCTTATAGAATTTAAATTTGAATGTATTAATTTATAAATAAAATTAGTTTTATTTTATCAAAATAATTTATTTTATTAATTAAAATGATACTGATTTTAATTTTATGAGCTAACTAGATTACAATTTAATTTCTCAAATAATTTAGACTTAGCAAAATCAACTTAAATTATCATATTATAGTTAACAGTGCTTTTGAAATGTTTTGAAGTTTTTTTTTTAGCTCTTAATTAGATTTTTTTTCATATTTGAATGTAATGTTAAAAGTAAATTATAAAAAGTAAAAAATTAATATTTTAATATACTTTTCAATAAAAATATTTTAAAAAATAACACCATCCGCACTTCTAAGACAAACCCTAAAACATCATATTAATCAAGTTCGGGTTATGGATATGTAGAATCAATGGTCGGGATATGGGCAAGGAAATGGAAAATATTTTGGTTTTGATGTGCTAGAGATGACACGTTTCGTTGAAGCGAAAACCTTAAAATGGCAAGATATGTGAAGGGATAACCGGTTGTTTGCTTTTTCTGTGCATGCGCTGAGGATGCCAAAAGATTTTTAGAAGAAAAAAACATCTAATTATATCTCTATTTAGTTTAGAAAATACTATTATTTATGATGTTTTTATTGTTTTTTTTTTTATATTTAGTTAAAACATCAAATATTAAAAATAATAATTTTATTTTCTTTCTTTTTAGTTTAGAAATCTCTTAAATAACTCAATAATTATTGATTTAGATTCTTTATCTCTTCGAAGGAAATTTAGGACTAATATAAATAAAGTTGCTTACGTCGTATGTATTTCAACAGAACATATTATTTTAACATGCAAAATTATGAATTAAGGTGTTGTGTGACAATCCTATTTAACTTTAATTATGTATTTTTAACAATTTATTTTTTGATTTGTATTTTCACTTGTATTATGTAGTATTAGAGTCCAACATTCCAAGTGATTGTTTGCTTATTGTGTGCTGAAACAACCTAGGCTGGAAGAGACGATTGAACATGATGTGTTTTTATAAGAGGAGATGGAGATGTTCTCTCTCGAGTAGGAGATGTTAAGGAACCAATGATATAAAACATGCAAAAACATATTGTAGAATTTGAAATAGGTGTTTGGAAATTGATGTAAAAGACACGCGAAGACATGTTTTAAAATTAACATGCCGGTTGGTGGAAGTGAGGTACTCGGATGATCGTGATAAAAATGATAACATATCCACTACTAAATTTGATAACCCATTATGGAGGCACAAGCGAAGGAAGCAACTTTTTGTTCAAAATAAATATTATGTTGAAACTAAAAGTTCTGATCAAAATAAATATGATGTGAAAACTAAAAGTTTTGATACTTCTTGTTCCTTTGTGGACTTCAATCAATTATCAAAATTCCATGAGGATGATGAAGATGATGTCGAAGGAGAATATTTAGATGCAAAACATAACAGTCCGGCCCAACCTGCTAGATATTATCTGTTTTAGGCTTTACTGTCCTTACAAATTTGTTCTTGGTGACCACGCATGGCCCCAAAATACAACTGACAAGTCAACAACCAACATTACCAATAAGGCCAGCTACCAAATCCTCACCCGCCGACGTAGGATATTACAATTCACCTTCTTTAAGGAGTCTGACAACCTTGTCGGCATAACCGGACGGTCAGTGAGGCAGGCTCTGATACCAAATGTAACAGCCCAGCCCAGCCCAGCCCGTTAGATATTGTTTGCTCTGGGCCTTACCGTCCTCACGGATTTGTTTTTGATGACCACACATGGCCCCAAAACGCGTCTAACAAGTTAGCAACTAGCACTACTAACGAGGTTAGCTATCAAATCCTCCCCCGTCGATGTGGAATATTACATGAACTTCTTGGTTTATGTTCATTAAAAAGAAACCACATTAGATGTTGTTTTAGAGGTATTTTTAATAAAGCGCGTTATGACTTATTTGTCGGCTTGTGCTTGAGGAAAATTTTAGAATTTACAGGGTAAATATTAGCTTTCTTCTACTTCAAATAAAAGTTATGAAATAAAATTTAATATTTTTTTCTAGCTCTAAGGTTGATTTTATTGTTAGAAAGGCTAAGAATAATGTTGATTGATACGATATATTTAATAAAAAAACAAAGCATATAAAAGATTAATAGTAATTTGAATTTAATAACAAGTTTTCTCTAGCTTGAAAAAACATGCAAGAGAATTTTTAGAAAAATTTTTTTTTAGCTATTATTATTTCCAATTTAATTAAGAGAAAGCATTTGAAATTTCTAAAAAAATTGGCCGGTGGGATTTGACATGAACCTTGAGTCATCAGCTTTTCTGACTCGGCCTGGCCTGGTCTCCCTGCAAGAATATTCAATCTATAATGGGCTCAGCCTGGCTCATAGGATATTTCTAGTTCTGATGGGCCCAAACGAGCACATACAGTGCTGACTGCTGAGCATAGAATCAGTAATCGAGAGGAAGAGTTCCCAGTTCCATGTAGTGTCCCAAGGAACAACAAATACAAAGGTCGTCCCAATTGCAAGAAACAGCCCAGTCCCGAAGAAAACCAGCCCATAAACCAATTTCTAATAGAAACAGAAGATCTTTTTTTTTTCTCGGTGAAGGTTAATATTGGGATCCTATTCTCGTTTGCAAGGCAACCAAAGTCAGACCTTTCAGGTTTGATTTGTTGTATGTTTTAAACTGATAGCTTTTGTTTTTTATTTTTATTTTTAAATTTTTTTATATAAAAATATATTAAATTATTTTTTTTATTTTTCAATGGTTTTTAAAAATAATATTATTTTAATATATTTTTAATTTAAAAATACTTTTAAAAATATCATGCATCATATTATCAAATACATATTCAAACACTTTTCAATAATTTTTAAAAATAATATTATTTTAATATATTTTTAATTTAAAAATACTTTTCAAAATATCATGCATCATTTATCAAACACATATTTAAACACGGTGAAATATTCGTTGTCAGAGCTAGAAATATTTTCGATGGGTCATGATTTTTTAAAACTGAATGAATTTTAAAATATTAAAAAAAATATATAGACAATTAATAATTATGTAATTTTTTAGATTTTTTTAATATCATAGTAAATGAACTAATAATTCTTTTAAGTTGCCCACGGATGAAATGAAAAGGAGTGTTGGAGAAAAGGACGAAAGAATTAAATGTGGGAGTGTTTTCCATGAAGATGCAAAATACAAAGGGATCGTAAGTCTATATATTTTATTTAGTATGTGTTTGATATTGTAATTAATTTATTTTTTTAAATTTAGTTTTTATTTGAAAAGATATTAAAATAATAATTGATTTTAATTTTGATGATTATGATTTTATTTCACTAGTTATTTTTCTATATAAAAATACAAATAATTGAATTCAAAACTAATGACTTAGATTCACCCAAGATGATCTATCATAGTACTCAATAATTGAGAAGATTTAAATCCCATTTGATCCTCCTTATTTTCAAACAATTAATGACCTTGTAGAGTTCAACAGTACAAATTTTTTTTTATTATTTTACCTAATTAACCCGCCTCAAATATTGGAAAATGCAATAGAAGGCTTGGAATGGGGTTAGATTTGTAACACCGTACAAAAAAATATTGAATGTTGATTTTTCAATTGTACCAGTCCATCATTCAAAGCATATTCATTGTCTTATATGCCTCGAATCTTCAAATTTTCAACCGATTGACTCAGCCTTGAGAGCTTGCACTAGAAGACTTGTCGTCACTTAACTATCCAACGACCTGTGATTTTTTATGCATTTGACGAGTGCCCTCTTTCCTACTCTATAAGCTCCAACCATTACCAACATATCCTTCGGAAAGAACTGAAGAAACAGAAAAAAAGAAAAAAAAAAAATGAAGAGACAGCATCACTTTGCCGTAATTCAGTTCTCTTACATATTTCTTTTCATCACCTTGTCTCAATGGAACGTCCTACCCCAGAATTTGCCACCTCTGAGGTACGATGGGTTCGTATACGAGAATCGCAAAGGCGGCTCGGACTCCATCCTGATCGAAGCTTTCTTTGACCCTGTCTGCCCAGATTCCAGGGACACCTGGCCACCTCTCCAAAAAGCTCTTAAACACTACGGTTCTCGTGTTTCGCTCGTCGTTCACCTCCTCCCTTTACCGTCAGTAATACCCCCCTGCTCTTTATAATAAAAACGGAGACAGCAACTGAGTACATCGTAGCTTTATTGAGTAGATAACGATTGTTTAGAGTTGTGATGATCCTGGGAGCGATACTCTCAGTTAATTTTTGGCTGTGTGTTGATCATTTTTTCTCTGCCTTGATTTGATTAAATTGTATTTCCTTGGAAATTTCAGCTACCACGACAACGCATTTGTAGCTTCCCGCGCTTTGCATATTGCTAACATACTCAACTGTTCGTTTACATTCCCTTTGTTGGAGCAGTTCTTCAAGCATCAGGTTAGAATTTTCACTCCTAATGCCCTTGCTTTGCGTCTCCTTCCTTTTGAAAATGCAATTATGTATATTATCTAGGCTTGCTATACGCCACTTACCATTAAACAGAATTATGTATTTGCTCGGTGGCTCGTGAGCGGAATTTGTTTTTAGCTATTTGAGTTTGATGCTGGCTAACTTATTGGATGTTTAAAAATCAGGAGAAGTTCTATGGTTCCGAAACAAGCAATTTGTCAAAAGATTCCATCGTGAAGGAAATCGTGAAGTTTGCGACTGTAATTGTTGGGAATTCCTATTCTTCTCCATTGCAATTTGGTTTTAATGATACACAAACTGATCTGAAAACAAGGGTTTCCTTCAAGGTATGATGACAACTTTTGATTCCAGATTGATGCAAAGCCTACAGTATAGAATGTTTTAGTATGCCAGAACCAATGGTTATTATTAATCTACAGCTTGTTTTCACATTGCAATTTCTGTAATAATACATCTGCTTGTAGATTGCAATTCTTTGCAGGATACAATTTCTCACCTTATTCAACATTTTCTGTCATGCAGTATAGTGCTTCAAGAGGGGTATATGCCACTCCCTTTTTCTTCGTCAATGGATTTGGGTTGCCTGGTGCCGGTTCTGCTTTGGACTATAAAGTTTGGAGAAGCATTATCGATCCGTTGGTTGGTGCAAAGTAGTCAGAGCATCAATCTTCCACATTTCATGCCATGAAGGAAATTGTCTGCAAGACCTCAGGCACCTTGTTTTATGCTTCGTATAGAAGAAAGAATCGACACAGCACTACATGGTGTTAACACCTGTATCTCTCTGCTTGTAATTGCTAATGATATTACAATAAAACGTTATTATTTTTACTTGACTGAATCTGACAAAGCAAGAGCATCTTCCAACCACACTTCTAGATCCAGGTTAAGGAGACCATGCACCTCCTTGCTCATTGTTTCAATCCTAGCGCTTTATTTTGCCTTGAGATCGTGCAACAATTCAATGCATGAGCGTCTGATCATGCAACAATCAGACGCTCTACCCTCTGAAAACCTATCTCATGGCTTATTGTGGAGTATCGTGTAAAATCGAATTGCAAGTGAGCTTTCTTTGAGGGGAAGGCAGCTGTTTTGCAGACCATTCTTCTTCTTCTGTTATGGGTCTTCTGTACTCAAGCTCACAGGAGTATATCTATTTGGTGTGCTAGAATGTAAATAACCAGTTTAATATAGAGTTAAATAAAGAGTTTGTTTAGAGGTGAAATATTGTTTCTAAGTTTAACATCTCAAAAATATAATTAAGCTTTTTAAATCTTAAAAAAAATAAAAAATAAAAAAATATGTTTTTATATTTGTGTTCGACAACATATTTATTAAACTTAAAACATTTAGTATGTTAATGTTAAAATTATATAACTATTAATAAAATAATTATATTTTAAATTAAACTGAATAGTTGTTATTCAGTTTTATCCCAATAATTGTAAATATTAAAATTAATTATAAAAATAAAAGAAATTATAAATATTAACATAATCACAATAAAAAATCTATTAAGATAGCTTATTTACCATGACTTTCACTTTATTTATTATATAATAAAAATTTATATTTATAAAAACTAAGGAAAAAGTAATTCTTTCTAATTTTAAATAAATAAATATATTTATTTATTTACAAACTTCTTCAACATAAAATTCAGTGGATGAAATTTCATATCCATGACATGGCTTTTCATAATTACACCGAGAATATATATATATATATTGTTTTTTTTTTTTTGTCAATTCAAACTAATCCGAAGCGACAATTATGATCCGCAAGCCTATCTATCCGGTCAACTAAAAAAACACTTGGACCGGTAAAGAGTCTGTTTACAAGAAACTTTGTAATAAAACATCTGGGCTTGTGCTTACACACTGGGCTTTCAACCCATAATGCAGAACCGTGGGCTTTGCCGCAAACCAGGGATGCCCAAAACTGATAAAATCCGTGACGAAAAACAATAAAATAAGTAGTGCGAATAACAAGGAGATGGTTTAGAATCCGTTTATTATTATAAAACAATATCTAAAAACATATTAATTTAATAATTTTTTATGTAAATAATAATTTTAAAAACACTTTAAAAATAAAAAATAACATATAAACCTGTTGTGGGGTTATTTGTGCGAATATATTACCGTGTCGTTTTATGCTTGTTGTCCCAGTAACTTTTTTTATTATGTTTATTTTCCAGTAAAAGTTCTCCTTGGTAATCTTTTCTTAACTTTAAAACCACGTTGTGTTAGACAATGGGAAATATTTCCATTCCTCTGGTATAAAATCAACTCAACAATTCCTCTTTTCTTAATCCTTGTTAGATTTTATGAGAAAATACAATACATCAACAAGCTAAGTTTTATAATATAGTTTTTTTTATATTAATTAATTCCACGAAATATATATGTATCTCGTAAAATACACTACTTTAAATGTGGAAGTAATTGAGGTTGATCTAGCAATATTCTAACAATATAACACATGCTAGTTTCATCAATTAAATTTGATGGTTGAGAAGATTTGATTTTTTTCTTCTCAAATTATTGATTTTGAATATTAAAATCATTATTTCAATGATTTTCTTACATCATTTAGAGACATTTTTTTGCCATCCTCATCGAACTTGGAATTTTTTTTTTTTTTTTCACAAACATATAAAAACTTTGGGTTTGGGAGGAAGATAAGCTTCAGCAGATCGAGTTTTATCAAAATCTTTTTTGAAGGAGGACAGTGTAATTACTGGATGTCAGATTGCCGCAAGTTCTCTGGAAATAACAGAAGAAAGAAGTTATTGGACAGAGTGACAAGCGAGGAGATAAAGAGGGCATCATTTGACATGAAACCGTTAAAA